>ENA-UOJO01000302-UOJO01000302.1-human-gut-metagenome-genome-assembly--contig:-P57-NODE-302-length-80743-cov-26.178639_pt1 | contig 80743 bp, 80 predicted proteins | sample MGYA00242351_ERZ723898 | MGnify/ENA metagenome assembly ERZ723898 | reverse complement strand
GGCTGCAAAAGTAAGCGAAAAGAATGATTTAAAGAAGAATTAACATAATAGAATCGCCGAAAAAGGGTTTATTTCTAATAAATTTGTACTTTTGAACAATTGATAAATTGACTGTTGACCGAAAACGATACCGTTTTCTACCAAACCGTCACTCATAAACGCTAAGAACGATGAAAAGAAAATATATTTTATTTCTAATTTGCAGTTTCTTCTTTGGGGGAGTTTCTGCGCAAACACTGGAACAGGCACGCACCTTATTCACTAAAGGTGACTACGAGAAAGCCAAGCCTGTCTTTAAGAAATATGCTAAATCCCAACCGTCCAATGGTAATTATAATTACTGGTATGGCGTATGTTGCCTGAAAACAGGAGAAGCTGAAGAAGCTGTGAAACCTCTCGAAATGGCTGTAAAGAAACGGGTAGCCAGCGGACAGCTTTATCTGGGACAAGCTTACAATGACACGTACCGTTTTGAAGATGCAGTGAACTGCTTCGAAGAATATATCACCGACTTAAAGAAACGAAAACGCCCTACCGAAGAAGCTGAAAAGCTGTTAGAGAAAAGCAAAGCCGATCTCCGTATGCTGAAAGGCGTAGAAGATGTCTCCATTATCGACAGTTTTGTGGTAGACAAGTCTACTTTCCTGAATGCTTATAAAATTAGCGAAGAATCAGGTAAGCTGTTTACTTTCAACGAGTTCTTCAAAACTGAAGGCGATAACCCGGGAACAGTCTACGAAACCGAAATCGGAAACAAAATCTATTATAGCGAAAAAGGCGAAAGAGGAAATCTGGATATTCTTTCAAAAAATAAGCTGTTAGATGAATGGAGTAACGGACGTCCGTTGCCCGGCAGTATCAATGATTCCGGAAACGCCAACTATCCGTTTGTTATGGCGGACGGTGTTACTATTTATTACGCAAGCGACGGTGAAGGGCTGGGAGGATATGATATCTTTGTCACCCGTTACAATACGAACACCGATACGTATCTTGTACCGGAGAATGTAGGGATGCCGTTTAATTCTCCCTACAATGACTATATGTATGTGATCGACGAATATAATAATCTGGGTTGGTTTGCTTCCGACCGTTTCCAACCGGAAGGAAAGGTCTGCATCTATGTATTTATCCCCAACAATTCAAAGCAGACCTACAACTATGAAGCTATGGACCAGCAGCAAATGATTCGGTTGGCACAGATTCATTCGTTGAAAGAAACATGGAAAGATAAAAAGGCAGTTGCCGAAGCACAACAGCGTTTGGAAGCCGCTATGAGCCATAAGCCGCAGGAACGCCGGATTGCAGATTTCGAGTTTGTGATTGATGATAATACGACTTATTATCTTCTGAAAGATTTCAAATCGGCCAAGGCCAAACAACTCTTCCAACGTTACCAGCAAATGGAAAAAGACTATCGTCAGCAAGAAGAAAAACTCAATAGCATGCGGCTACGTTATGCAACCGGCAATAAACAGGAAAAAACAATATTGACTCCGGCCATTCTTGATTTGGAAAAGAGAATATTGCAAATGTCCGGCGAACTGGATGCTCTTGAAATAAATGTACGAAACGCGGAAAAAACAAAATAATAATAACTCTGAACTATGGATATACTTATTATCACCGTTCTCATTATCGCCGCAGTAATACTGTTTCTGGTAGAACTGTTTGTCATACCCGGTATTAGTCTGGCAGGAATCTCTGCACTGGTTTGCATCATTTATGCCAATTACTATGCATTTGCCAATCTAGGTATGGCAGCGGGATTCATTACCTTGGGAATATCAGGAGTAGCCTGTATCGGGTCGCTCGTCTGGTTCATGCGGTCGAAAATGCTCGACAAACTGGCTCTGAAAAAAGATATTGATTCTAAGGTAGACCGTAGTGCAGAGGATAGCGTAAAGGTAGGCGATACCGGTATCAGTACCACCCGCCTGGCACAAATCGGTTATGCAGAAATCAACGGAAACATCGTGGAGGTGAAGTCGATAGATGGCTTCCTCAACGAAAAGACGCCGATTATCGTAAGCCGTATCACCGACGGTACAATTATGGTTGAGAAACACAGAAAATAATATTCACTTAATAAAAACATCAATGGAATCATCTTTCTACTTGCCTATCTTTCTGATAGCCGGAGGTATTATCTTCCTGATAATATTTTTCCATTACGTGCCGTTCTTCCTTTGGTTGTCGGCAAAAGTATCGGGAGTCAACATCTCACTGATACAACTATTTCTAATGCGTATACGTAACGTTCCGCCGTATATCATCGTGCCGGGAATGATTGAAGCCCACAAAGCGGGATTGAAAAACATCACCCGCGATGAGTTGGAAGCCCACTATTTGGCCGGAGGACACGTTGAAAAGGTTGTTCATGCGCTGGTATCCGCATCGAAAGCGAATATCGAGCTACCTTTCCAAATGGCTACCGCTATCGACCTTGCAGGTCGTGACGTATTCGAAGCCGTGCAAATGTCTGTAAACCCGAAAGTTATCGACACACCTCCCGTTACGGCTGTTGCTAAAGACGGTATCCAGTTGATAGCCAAAGCACGTGTTACCGTACGTGCCAATATCCGCCAGTTGGTCGGTGGTGCAGGTGAAGATACGATTCTTGCCCGTGTAGGCGAAGGTATTGTTTCGTCTATCGGTTCTTCCGAAAATCATAAGTCAGTACTCGAAAATCCGGATTCTATCTCCAAACTCGTGCTTCGCAAGGGATTGGATGCAGGAACGGCTTTCGAAATCCTGTCTATCGATATTGCGGATATTGACATAGGTAAGAACATCGGCGCCGCTTTGCAGATTGATCAGGCTAATGCGGACAAGAATATTGCGCAGGCAAAAGCAGAGGAACGCCGTGCAATGGCAGTCGCTTCCGAACAGGAAATGAAAGCCAAAGCGCAGGAAGCTCGTGCGAAAGTAATAGAAGCAGAAGCAGAAGTACCGAAAGCTATGGCAGAAGCCTTCCGTAGCGGTAATCTGGGTATCATGGATTATTACCGGATGAAAAATATCGAAGCAGATACTTCCATGCGTGAAAATATTGCCAAACCGGTAACAGGAAACACCGGTAATCAGCCGTTGAGCAAATAATTTATTATAAACGCCGGAACCCGGTTTCAATTCTGTTCCAAGATGTATGCTCTTTTTTCTGCGGAAAAAGAAAGATACCTCTTCCGAACTTAAATCCGGTTCCGGCGTTTGTATTTATAGATACAGTCTTATTGTAAAACTAAAACCTTTCAATAACATGAAAAAGTACTTTCCATCCTCTGAATTGATTATCAACGAAGACGGCTCTGTATTCCATCTTCACGTAAAACCTGAATGGTTGGCAGACAAAGTTATCCTGGTTGGTGATCCCGGACGTGTGGCACTCGTAGCTTCTCATTTCGAAAACAAAGAATGCGAAGTGGAAAGCCGCGAATTCAAGACAATCACGGGCACATATAAAGGTAAACGAATTACTGTCGTTTCTACCGGAATCGGTTGCGATAATATCGATATCGTAATGAACGAACTGGATGCATTAGCCAATATCGACTTCGAGACACGAGAAGAAAAAGAACAGTTCCGGCAGTTAGAGTTAGTACGTATCGGTACGTGCGGCGGTTTACAGCCAAATACACCGGTGGGAACATTCGTATGTTCGCAGAAGTCTATTGGTTTCGACGGATTATTGAATTTCTATGCCGGACGCAATGCTGTATGCGACTTGGCTTTCGAACGTGCTTTCCTCAACCACATGGGGTGGTCGGGAAATATGTGTGCTCCTGCGCCCTATGTTATTGATGCCAGCGAAGAATTAATTGACCGGGTTGCGAAGGATGATATGGTACGTGGCGTGACAATTGCCGCCGGAGGTTTCTTCGGTCCGCAGGGACGTGAGCTCCGTATTCCGTTAGCAGATCCGAAACAGAATGATAAGATTGAAGCGTTTGAATACAAAGGTTTCAAGATAACCAATTTCGAGATGGAGAGTTCCGCTTTGGCAGGACTTAGCCGGTTAATGGGACACAAGGCCATGACTGTCTGCATGGTAATAGCCAACCGCCTTATCAAAGAGGCGAATACCGGATATAAAAATACGATTGATACGTTGATTCAAACGGTGCTCGACAGAATATAAAAAAACAACAAGATAATAACCACTTAATAAGAAATGGCTTGAATTATACATTGTGATATATATTCAAGCCATTCTTCTTCACTTATTGATTCACTTATATAATTTCCGACTGTTTACCGATTCGCTCCTTTCTTTAATCAATAACCAATCGTAAATCTCTCTTGATGATGTTGCGGATGTTCCAGTTCATCAATCATGGCGGCCGCATAATCCTCTACAGAAATATGGCTGTTCCCCACAATGTCCACAATCATGTCATCCTTTCCCAGACGATAACGTCCCGTACGTACTCCCGGTCGCATATCCGCTGCCGGAGAGAAAAACACCCAGTCCACTTCTTTCTCTTTCGTCAGGAACTTCAGATAAAACTCTCCCAAAGCTTTTACTCCGGGCAAAAGATTCTCGGGTACTTCACCGGAATCCATTAATCGCAAGCCGGGCGCAATAAACAATGAACCTGCACCGCCTACCATAAGAAAACGGTTGACTCCTGCTTTCTTCACTCCGTCAATAATAGTCAGATAGACTTTAATTGTCTCATCATATATATCGGGATTATTCCATCCCGGATTAAACGCACTGATAACGGCATCCGCCCCTTTACAAACTTCGTATACTTCTTCAAGAGAAGACACATCCGCCTTCGTCACTTTCAGACTCTCATTTTCTATCTTTATCTTTTCAGGGTGCCGAACCACGGCTGTCACTTCAAAGCCACGGTTCAAAGTCTCATTCAAAAGAGCTGAGCCAACAAAACCACTCGCTCCGATGAGTACAACCTTCTTTACTTCCTTCATATTCCAACAAAATTAGAGTGTTATTATTATCTTAATAACACTACAATTTCCGGAATGTTGATTCCCTTTCAGAAAATTAATCAACCAATATAGGATTCTATCGTTTCTCTCAGTTTTTCCACGGAATAAGGTTTCGATATGACAGCGTTGCATCCTGCCTGAATAGCCTGCTGCTCTGTATAAAATGCATAAGCCATTACAGCGATAATGGGTACCGCAAAAGACATAGTACAAATCTTTTCCATAGCCTGAATGCCGTCCATTACAGGCATACGAATATCCATTAATATCAAGTCGGGCTTTTCACGGATAAAGAATCTCGTGACTCATATTTGCTAGAAAAACAGACTTTAGCTTATCGGCGTCTTCTGCCACCGTTTCGTCTCAATCAATTCCCTCGAGCGACAAATCCGATCACTGATATCATGAATCAGGGCCAGCACTTTATTCCCTTCAAAAGGAGCGATACTCATGGATATTGTGAATAAACAAATCATATACTTCCTTGGAATAGTTACGTTCACAGTATATGCCAGAAGTTTATCCGGATGTGTTTCATCATTTCCTTTATAAGAGAGAAAATGGTCTTCGAGCCAAATAACTTCCTTATGTTCTCCGATACAACGAACCCGTATCTGTGAAGTCTTTGATTCCGAGGTAAGCATTGCTGCAAAAGACTTTTGGCAAGCATCCATATCATCAGGATGAGCAAACCGATAGAAGTCATTAATATCCTTAAAAACAATTCCGGTTTCTTTTAATCCAAGTGTACGAAAATAATCATCCGTAAAACTGCATTTTCCCGTAAGGATATCATATTCCCACAAAATTATTTGATGCGCAGCAAGTACAGAAAGTATCTTTTGCAAATTTTCTCTTACGATCTCACCATTTTCATTTAGTGAATATAAATTTGTACTGACTCCATAGTCATGGTTATTTGTTTTGCATATTTTGTTGTGTACACTGCTGAACGCTGACAAATATGAACAAATAAAGTACAACTTGTCCCTAATCTTCTGTTTTTTACATAGAAACCCTTATCTTTGCCCATTCAAAAAGAAAATATAATGAACCAAGATACTATTTGTGCCATCGCTACTGCCCAGGGAGGAGCTATCGGAAGCATCCGTGTTTCCGGTCCGGAAGCCATTTCTATCACTAGCCGTATCTTCAAACCTGCAAAAGCCGGCAAACTATTTAATGATCAAAAGCCATACACGCTGACTTTCGGATGTATCTATGACGGAGAAGAAATCATTGATGAAGTACTCGTTAGTCTTTTCCGTGCTCCTCATTCTTACACGGGAGAAAATAGTACGGAAATTACGTGTCATGGTTCTTCTTATATCCTCCAGCAAGTAATGCAACTACTCATCAAGAACGGCTGCCGTATGGCTCAACCGGGAGAATACACACAACGTGCTTTCCTCAATGGGAAAATGGATTTAAGTCAGGCAGAAGCTGTTGCCGACCTGATTGCTTCTTCATCTGCCGCGACCCACCGTTTGGCAATGAGTCAAATGCGGGGAGGTTTTAGCAAAGAACTGACAGACTTGCGTAACAAGTTGCTGAACTTCACGTCCATGATTGAACTGGAACTGGATTTCAGTGAGGAAGATGTGGAATTTGCCGACCGTTCGGCATTACGGAAGTTGGCCGATGAAATTGAGCAAGTTATTTCCCGACTAGTCCATTCGTTTAGTGTAGGCAATGCTATCAAGAATGGTGTTCCTGTTGCCATTATCGGTGAGACAAATGCTGGAAAATCGACCCTGTTGAATGTACTATTGAATGAGGAGAGGGCAATTGTCAGTGATATTCACGGAACAACGCGCGATGTCATCGAAGATACGATTAATATAGGAGGCGTCACCTTTCGATTCATCGATACTGCCGGAATCCGTGAAACAAATGATACAATTGAAAGTTTGGGCATTGAACGTACTTTCCAGAAACTGGATCAGGCAGAGATTGTTCTTTGGATGATAGATTCTGTGAATGCTGCTTCTCAAATAGAACAATTATCTGAAAAAATTATTCCTCGTTGCGAAGGAAAACATCTGATTGCAGTATTCAACAAAGCTGATTTGATCGAAGAAAAGCAAAAGGAGGATTTACTAACTTTACTAAAAGACTTCTCAAAAGAATATACAGAGTCCATTTTCATATCAGCCAAACAACGGGGGAACACGGAAGAACTTCAAAAAATGCTCATTAATGCAGCTCACTTACCCACAGTAACGCAAAACGACATTATTGTAACAAACGTAAGACATTATGAGGCATTAAGCAAAGCACTTGAAGCAATCCATAGAGTACAAGACGGACTTGATTCTCAAATCTCCGGAGACTTCCTTTCGCAAGATATACGGGAGTGCATTTTCTTCATTTCAGACATAGCCGGTGAGGTCACAAATGACATGGTACTTCAAAATATCTTTCAGCATTTTTGCATCGGCAAATAATTTAATGTATTACAAACATCTACAAAAGGCTGAAAAAGGCAATAATCTACAAAAAAATGGCTGATTTGTAGGTGTTTGTTATTTTTTAATCTTTTTTAATATTCGCCGTCATTTGTTCTTTTTTATCAATCACTACGCCTAATTTTGTCACTCAGTTGTCACTCAAGTAACACGAGTGACAGAATTTTCGTCACTCGAGTGACAAATCTAAAATTTATAGAATTATTATGGCAAGTGAAAAAGAATCAAATGGCAGGAAAGAATCTGTAAAAATCCGCCAGAGAAAATTGTCAGATGGAACTACCAGTCTCTATCTTGACATTATGCACAATGGTAAAAGAACCCGTGAATTTCTCAAACTGTATCTTAAAGAAGAAAAATCAAGAGCTGACAAGGAATATAATCGGCAGATTATGGCACAGGCAGAAATGATTCGTTCTCAAAGACAAATTGAGGTACAGAGCAAACAGTACGAAGTTCTTCACGAATTTAAAACAAACACATATTTTCTACCCTATTATAGAGAAATGTGTGAAGAACGTTTTCGTAAAGATAGCCGAGGTAATTGGGGCAATTGGAGTAGCTGCTTACGACACCTCGAAGCTTATTGTGATGAATCCACGACATTTAAGGAAATCACTCCTGAATGGATAAAGGGATTTAAAACCTTTCTTGATAATGTCGAGAAAGACAATCATAAACATGCTTCTGAAAAAGGCAGCAGATATTATCAAGGGCTTTCACTTAATTCCAAACACTCATATTTTAACAAACTAAAAGCGTGTATCAACAAAGCTTTTGAGGAAAGGATAATTCCTGTAAATCCATTACGAGGCATAAAAGGATATAAGCAGGATGAAACATGTCGTGTGCATCTCAGTTGGGAAGAAGTCGTTAAACTTGATAAAACCCATTGTATGTATCCATACCTAAAGAACTCATTCCTTTTTTCTTGTTTTACCGGATTACGTAAAATCGACATTGAGCGTTTAACTTGGGGTGATATACAAAAGTTTGACGGCTTTACAAGAATAGTGTTCAAACAAAAGAAGACTGGAGGTCAAGAATATCTAGACATCCCTAAACAAGCCGAGAAATATTTAGGTGAAAAAGGTAAAAAAGACGAACTCGTTTTTAGTGGATTTAAATATGGACCATGGTTACTTCTTGAATTAAGACGTTGGGTGTTATCAGCTGGTATAACCAAGGATATAACATTTCATTGTGCAAGACATACCTTTGCTGTATTAATGTTGAATTTTGGTGCAGACATCTATACTGTTTCGAAATTACTTGGACATAGAGAATTGGCAACTACACAAATATACGCTAAAGTTCTTGATAAGAAAAAGCAAGAAGCACTTTCTCTATTCCCAGAAATGGAAGAGAATCAAGATAAATAGTAATAACGTTTAATCTAATATAATTATGAATAGACAAGAAGTCGCTATATACCTGGCTAAGATCAATATGATGAATAAGCAACTAACTTGTATGCTTGAACTCAATGAAGACGTCAATCGTATAAAATACAAGTTAGAATTAGATAGTTTAACAACTTGGAGAGAAGATATATTAGACTATCTTCAGCATAACAATTGTCACAACATAGTTATGTTCATCAATACGATGTATAGCACTGAATTTCTACAAGATTATGTAAACACATCAGATGACAAACAAGATAAAGTTCTCATTTCACAGATCAACAATCTAATATACACAATTAATCAGTTCAATAATTTTGCTGAGTTGTATAAAAAGAAATATAAGGCTGGAAAATATGAATTGCTAGAAGAAGTCTTTGCTAATGAAGAAGCTGTTGCCCTTTTTAAACGAGCAATCAAAGCCGGTTATATGGATGAGAATTACAAATTGACAGATAAGACGTCAAGAATTCAAAGAAGGGCAATAGCATGGGCAATCGGTCAATTGTTAGGAATCAGACCAAGAATAAGATATATTGTTTTTGAAAAACAATGGAATTGTAAAGACCTTGGGAAAACTGCTATGCCAGAACTCAGGTCGAAAGATATGGATGATATAAAAAAATTATACCCAGAAGTTGACTTTAGTTTACTTACTGCACAGAACGAAAATGCATTTTATACAGTTCCATACGATGAAAACAGAATAGAAGAAATGTATATGAGTCTTATTATGCTTGGATATATAGATATAAAGACCCAATTAAAAGAGTTCCTTAAAATATTCAGTATAGGTGACACAAAAAATAGGATTCCCGTAAATTGGATAGTTGACCAGAAGAGGTTGTCATATTTTATATTGTTAGCTTTTGAGTCGACCAATAAAAATATTTGGGAAAAAGCAAAGAATTGTTTCCTCATCAAAGGACAAATTCCAAATCGTGGAGGACTTAAGAGCGGTATCGGTGCTATAAAAAGTGAAGGCAAAATGGAAACATTAGATCCAGCATTAAAAGCAATATGTGAAAACTTTAACCGCCCATTTACTAAATGATATTATTAACGTGCTTTCATTACAATTATAGTATTGAAAGCACGTTTTTGGTTTCAAATACAATAATTTTTCCAACTTTTAATTATATATGTAAAAAGGGCAAACTGCAATATTGTACCTTTGCAGCAATAAATTGAGGAAAATCTCGATTGGGTGTAATCCAGTCGCTATATAATGTTCAATTTTAATTAAAAGAAAGATGAAATTACAGAAATCATCAATCTCTCTTTTTGTATGAAAAAGAAAGATGGCAGTGGTTCACAGGATGGACTGCTCCTTATGTAGGCAAAGAGGGCCTTTACAAACTTTGCCGAGAATTAAATAGCCAATACATGGCTGAAGTAGTTAACCAAAATAAACGCTATTTGCGTTTTGCTGAAGACTTTATAAATAGTCACAAGTTTCATGATGCTAAGGATGCTAGAAGCAAGAATGAACATGAAAAGAATCTTGGGATTATAAAGGCTTTACTTTTCGGCAATAGGAAAATCGTAGAGAAGTATTTTCCTCTGAAAAACCAAGATGACAAGTCTATCTCCGCGATATTAGATGTTCTTGATAACGATTCTAATGAACCAGCCGTTATTATTAACAAAGAACAAAAAAAAGCTATAGACTTTCAATGCAATTTTGATTACAAAGTTTATGAGAAGATTACAGAGTGTTTTAATGACTGTCATTTATTCATTGGCAATCTAACAACAGATGTTGTAAAAGATTTCTTTTCTTGTAATCTTCAAAATCCAATAAAATCCAATAATAACCGCTGGATTTCTTTGTTCTTTTCGGGTTTGGCACAGTCAAATTACATAACCCCCTATTGGAAGAAAGTCATAGAAAGAAATAGACTTGTACTTCGCCCAATGAAGAGCGGTTATATTACAGCTAATGATTTATATTCTTCACTTAGCCAAACCAACAAGAAGATTTCATCATCGATTGAATTCAAAATATTCAATTACCTTGATCAAATAAGAGAAATAATACGTGCTAGTGAGATACAATAAAGTAATACTTTAAGGTTAGGCTATAGACCGGACTTTAGACTTAAATTATATTCTCTGTATTATAACAACATCACTTTAATTTTGCCTCTCGTAATCGGTTACATCCCTTTATGAGGGGCAATTTTAATTTATAATAATAGAGAATTATGAAAAAAATAGATTCGATTGTAGCCACTGGCACAAATAAATATAATATGATGTTGGTGCTTGGACACAACAAAAAAATTAACTCTTTCTCAAAAAAGAAAGTATTACAACTCAAGCATTTCCAAAAAGAACTCAATTCTATTCAGAAATTAAAAAGTAGAATAGAAAAATTAGAAGTGAAAGTATTACAAAAAGTAATGGATGTGTCGAACCTATAAACAGGAAACCAATGATTACCAATTATGAAATATTCGATCTTTTGAATAGAATGGATAGAGCCAACGATTTTTTAAAGAACAAAGGAGATATAGAAGAACTTTTGGAAAATCTTACTTTAGTGCAAAATTATTTGGCTCGTTATGAATCTTTAGGTTCGTTAATTAAAGACTTAAAAAAAATTGAAGACCTAATATATGTTACCAAAGAGTTATTTACAATAGAAGATGCAGCGAAGTACATGGGCGTTTCTGTTCATCACATATATAAATTAACAAGCAACCACGAAATATCAGTATATAAGCCTAGTGGAAAATTAATTTATATTTCCAGGAAAGAATTGCATAAATGGATGACGAAAAACTTAATATTATCAGACGATGAAATAAGAGAAATGGCAAAAGAACAATTAGGCAAACTGGTTGATAAAAAAATGAATAAGAAACAGAAGTGATATGGAAAAGATTAGAGAAAAAGATCCACGAGTAGAGAATCATGAGCTTGAACTTTCCAAGATTCTCAGTGATGCTCTCATAAAAGCAACAGATACCTATTCGCTTCCTCCACAGATTATATGGATAGACAACTCCACTATAGCCACATTCGGAAACTTTAGTGCTTCGACCGGCAAAGCCAAGAGCAAAAAAACTTTTAACTTGACAGCTCTTGTTGCCGCATCGTTGGCAAACAAACAGGTTCTCCAGTATCGTGCCAAACTACCAGAGGGAAAAAGGAGAATCCTTTATGTAGATACGGAACAAAGCCGTTACCATTGCCGTAATGTACTTGACCGCATTCTCCGATTGGCAGGGCTTCCGTCAACAGTGGACAATGAGAACCTGGACTTCATCGGACTACGTGAATACAGCCCAAGTCTGCGCATAAAAATCATAGACTACGCACTCAGTCACAACAAAGGATACGGGCTTGTCATCATCGACGGTATTAGGGATTTGATGCTTGACATCAATAATGCCGGGGAATCAGTGGAAGTGATAAACAAACTGATGCAGTGGTCAAGTATCTATGACCTCCACATCCATTGTGTGTTGCACTTGAACAAGGGTGACGACAATGTACGTGGTCACATAGGTACTGAACTTAACAACAAGGCAGAAACTGTGCTTGTCATCAGCAAAAGCAGTCAGGACAATAACATCAGTGAAGTACGTTCCATGCATATCCGTGATAAGGATTTCTCCCCGTTTGCATTCCGCATCGATGAGAACGGTTTGCCCGAAGAGGTCAGTGACTATTCTTTTGACCAGCATGTGCCAAAGAAAATCAAGAATAGCTATACCGACCTGACGGAAGCACAACATCGTGCAGCACTGGAATACGCTTTTGCCGGAAAACCGATTAAGGGCTTCGACAATATGATAGAAGCTCTCATCAAAGGATATGCCGCCATCGGTTTTGAGAGAAAGCGTAGCATCACCATCCAATTGCTCCAGTATTTGCAAGAGGAATTGAAGCTGATTGTCAAGCAGGGAAAATGTTACCACTACGAGACCGTCCCTATTGATAAAGGGCTGTTTGAGAATGAGGATTAGACACATCTATTTTGGTTCAAAAAAAGGTTTAGTTTAGTCCAGTCTATATATAATATAAACGAATAAACTGTTTTTCACATGAACATAGTACAAGCAAAAGAACTCGATCTGAAGGACTTTCTTGAAGAACTCGGATACAAGCCTGTGCGCGTCAAGCACAACAGTGCCTGGTATCTCTCACCTTTCAGGGATGAGAACATCGCATCATTCAAGGTAAACATGAAACGGAACGAATGGTTTGACTATGGCAGAGACGAAGGAGGCGGCATCATCAAACTGGCCAAATTGCTCTACAATACCAGCAATATCTCGGAAGTCCTGCGCCGTATTGAGGACAAAGCACCTGCATGTGCAAGAGTTACGCTTACCGACAGATCATCGCAGAGAGAGACCGTTCCATATAGCAGAGTCGAGATTATACCTCTGTCAAACAATGCCCTGTTGTCCTACCTCATTTCACGGTACATCGATTTTCATACTGCCAGGAGCCAGTGTGTGGAAATCCATTATGTGCTCTACAACAAGCCCTATTATTCAATCGGTTTCGCCAATATATCAGGCGGTTATGAAATACGCAATCCCTACTTCAAGGGGTGTATGGGCGAAAAGAACATATCAAGAGTAGCCGGAGGAACGGACGGTTGGCTGAAAGTCTGCTGTATCTTTGAGGGGTTCATGGATTATCTTTCCTATCTCACCTTGTTGAAGAGGAACTGCTTCAGCATCTGCATCCGTCACCCTACCGACTATATCATACTCAACTCCGTAAACAACATCAAGAAGGTGCAGCCCATACTGGACGAATACGATCATATCCATTGCTACCTCGACAACGACAATGCCGGAAAGGTGGCAACAGAATACATCATCGGCATACAACAGGCAAAGGCCATAGATGAGTCATACCGATATAATGGCTGTAAGGATTTGAATGACTATTTGAGGGGAAAACAGTTGCTGAAATAGCACTTTCATTGATTTAAAGTAAAAAATGACCTGAAGATTCAAATAAAATAGCGCAGAAATACTACAATTAGAAATATTTGTAGTACATTTGCGCTGTTATGAGACAGTATCAAGACATAGAGTCAATCATCAAAGCGCATGGAGGATTTATCAGTAAAGGAGAACTGACAAGTGTGCAATATCACCGTCTGCTTTCAGAACTTGACAATGGAAGCATTGTTCGTGTTCGCAAAGGGGTGTATGCCTTGCAGGATGCCTTATTGAACACCATGTATGATATGGGTAAGATTGTGCCTGACGGGGTGCTCTGCACCTTTTCTGCCTGGTCGCATTATAATCTTACCACGCAGATACCGCAAGAAATCTGTATTGCGATACGTCGTGGAAGACGTATCGTTCTTCCCGACTATCCGCCCATCAAGCTATATCATCAAAGTGAAGATCAATTGAACATAGGTCGCACAAAGGAGGAAATAGCCGGATATCAGGTGGAAATCTTCGATATAGAACGCTGTGTCTGCGATGCCGTCAAATACAGAAACAAGATTGGTATTGATGTCTGTTCGGAGATACTGAAGAACTATTTGAGTCGCAAGGGGGTCAATCTCAGCCGTCTGTCTGATTATGCAAAGGCACTGAGAATAGAAACCGTATTACATAAATATCTTGAAATAGCTTTATGAAAAATATAACAGATACCGGCAAATCCATAAAGACTAAGTTATGGAACATTGCCGTTGCCAACAAAAGAGACAAGAATGACAACCAGATATACCAGTTGCTGGCTATCCGATACGTTCAGGAACGCTTGCTCTATCGCCTGAGCATAAGCCGCTACCGTGAAAAGTTCTGCTTGAAAGGCGGTGCTTTGCTTTATGCATACGACCGTTTGGACTCCCGACCGACAGTGGATATTGATTTTCTTGGCAAGAACATCAGTCGGGACATCGATGTCCTAAAGGGCGTCTTTACAGAGATAACTGCCATGGATTTTCCCGATGACGGAATCACGTTCGACACTGACAAGATAACGGCTGAGGAGATTACCGTCAACAAGGAATATCATGGTGTCCGTCTTACCCTTGTTGCTCGTATAGACACAATGGTACAATCCGTTTCGATGGATGTAGGTTTCGGTGATGTCATTACACCGGCTCCTCAGAATATCGACTATCCCATTCTGATACAAGGATTACCTGTTCCCTCCATCTATGCCTATTCGTTAGAGACAGTCGTGGCAGAGAAATTTGAAGCCATGATCACACTTGCGGCAGACAACAGCCGTATGAAGGACTTCTTCGATGTGTACCGCATCCTGAAGTTCCATCAGCTGGACTTGGACATGTTAAGACAGGCCATAGAAGCCACCTTTGCCAACCGTAACACCCAATTGGAAGAAAATCATCTGCTGTTCCGCGATGAATTTGCTAATGACGACCGCAGAAACTCCTATTGGAAAGCCTTCCTCAAAAGAATCAAATGGAAGGAGGAGTTGGACTTCAAAGATGTCTGGAAGTACATTACTGACAACCTGAAACCATACTACGACAATATGTTACCTGAAGCATAAGGTAGCCCCGATACAGGGTTAATACATAGAATTCACATTTAATCCCCGATTCTTGCAGAAAACATGCAAAAATCGGGGATTATTTTGTTGTTTTTGAATATTTCTTCCCTAAACAACCCGTTATCCTATCTCTTTCATCCCAAAACACAGAAATACATTCTTTCGAGTATGAAATAAGAGTATGATTTATCGCCTATTTATAAATGCGGTTAAAATCAGACTGATTTATTTCGGATTATTTTCTCATGCACGATTTTCATTATTCCTTTGCTGCGAAATCAAAATCAAGCAACACCAAAAACAGATTTAATTATGAGTCCATTCGCAATTTTCGCCATCGTGCTTACAATAGGCTATATCTTCTATTTTGGCATTGTCATAGCCCACGACCTCTATGGAAAGAAAGATCAGGAAAACACCAATGAGGAACACTTTGATGTCTCCTCGATGCAGGACACAGAGGAATCCACTCAGGTAGATGAAGACGGTGACAGTTTCCGCATAGGCAATGAAAGCACGTCTGATGACAGTCCAAAAACAAAGATAAATCAGACTGATAATAATCAGACTACAACAGACAATCCGCCAGAGGAAGAACCGAAAGAGTCCATAGTGGCAAAGAAGATTGTTCATCTGGAAGAAAACATGGAAGAGACAATGCCCGGAAGTTCATACGCCATGGGCCAGTCCGAACTCCACAAGGCTCTCCTCAGCGGTGAGGTGTCCAGAGCAAACGGTATAGAAATCAAGAAAGTGATTGTAAAAGACAAGATGTAGGGTGAATTCATATATGGTAAAAAGATTGTGTCTATTCGGTTTGTATTCTCTTGCCTGTATGTCCGCATCCGCCAAATGTGGCGGTGTGGACTACAGCTGGGGTGCCGATGCCCTTGCCCTCATGCACGACTATGTGGTGACCCTCATGCTCTATGTGCTCTATCTCATCTATGCCATAGCCGCCATCGTGGTCATCTACGCCAGTCTGCAAATCTACATCAAGATGAACCTCCGTGAGGAAGGTATCATCAAGGAACTCATGATGCTGGTCGGTGCCATCCTTTTCATCATCGGTGCCTCCATCGTCTTCCCAGCCTTCTTCGGCTATCAGACATAGCAACATAAAGACTCAACTGCAGAAGAGTACCATTTGACTAACTAAAAAAATCATTGAAATGCTGAAAAAAGTAAAGAACTGTTTGAGACGCCTTGCGTCAAGCGAGCGTATGAAGATGCTCGCCTTCATGCTGTTGGTAGGAACCACAGTAACTTTTGCACAGAGTGCTGCGGGTGATTATTCACAGGGTACAACAGCCCTCACCACCGTAACGGAAGAAATCGCCAAGTACGTCCCGTATGTCGTGAAGCTTTGTTATGCCATTGCCGGTGTAGTTGCCGTGGTAGGTGCAATCAGTGTGTATATCAAGATGAACAACGAGGAACAGGATGTCAAGAAGTCTATCATGATGATTGTCGGAGCCTGTATCTTCCTTGTGGCAGCAGCCCAGGCATTGCCGTTGTTCTTCGGTGTCGGAGGTAACTGATAACCGATGGCAACGGAGAAACGACAAGAAGACCGCTATACTGAATACCCCCTGTTCAAAGGGCTTCAGAAACCACTTGAGTTCATGGGTATTCAGGGGCGGTACATCTATTGGGCGGCAGGTGCTGTTGGTGGAGCCATTGTCGGTTTCATCCTTGCTTACTGCCTGATAGGTTTTCTTGCTGGCCTGATTACGCTTGTTGTCACCCTCGGCGGCGGTGCAGCCTTAGTTTTCCTCAAGCAAAGGAAGGGGCTTCACACCAAGAAGGAAGACAAAGGCGTGTTCATCTATGCGTATTCAAAGAAAATGTAAAACCATGTCTATCTGAAAGAAGATCACATGAACATCGTCAGAAAACAAAACAAGTGAACCGGCAGGCTCAGTTCTCAGGCATCAGCGGCATACAACCGTTGATGCCGTGAGGACCGGGCCTGTCATATAAAGAACCGTTATGCAGAATATCTATCTACTACTTGTCATCCTCCTGATGGGCATTTCCTGTAAGGAGCAGAAACCTCAGAATCAACCGCTGGCAGCACAGGAGACAGCCGTCAAGGTACGCGACCATTGGAAAGAGGCGGAAAAGCCTATTCACATAGAAGTGGAAGGACTTCACTCAAACAGTTCGTTCCAGTCCGCAACATTCTCGGTATGTACGGACATGACTGGCAACTGTGTTCCATGCCGTATAAAGGGAAACAGATTGCAGGCTGATGGAAAAGGACTTTCCAGTGAAGACACCACCGTTTCTGTCCGTCTTTGTTTTCCCTACCGTAAAGACCTTTCATCCGAAGACACGTTGCATCTGAAGCAACCTTTCGGTGAACGACTTTACGGCATTGAGCAGTCTCGCACCATCGGGGAATACATTCGCGTAGGTATGAAACTGCATAGTTCACTTTCCATGCTCCGAATCAACATCGAAAGTGAACACCTTTCCGACATGTTGGATGAACTCTGGATTTATGGCGAAAGTCTTATCTCCGAAGCAGACTACCTGCCCTATCATGGCAAATGGTTGAACAGAAAAGAAAACGGCATCCTGACAACGGAATCAGACGATTGTCTGCTGAACAACGGACGCAACCATGATTTTCATCTCGTACCCACGGGAAAGCAGACTCCCATCACACTCTTTGCGAAGGTGAACAAGCGTGACCATGCCTTGAAGACCACCTTACCGCCACTACAGGCAGGAAGCCTGATACAGCTGAACCTCAAAGTCGGCAAAGGCGGTCAGCTACACGTAGAAAGCAGTTGGGTGGAATCCGTACGAACCTTATCCGTTCCCTTCACGACAAAAGCTGATAGCGTAAGAATAGGCTGTTATTTACAGTATGACGGAACTATCAGTATGAAGAAAGACAGCCTTTCCATTGGCATAGTCATAGAAACCAACGGCAGACATGGCAAGGCTGTGGCTTTAGAGGATGTAGAAGGGATATATACATTCGGGAACAGAACCTTGTCAAGCGGCAAAGTTTTCTTGACCATTGACGGCAAGCGTACAGAAGGTATCGTAAATCCTACACACGAAAATGCGGCAGATGAAGATGAAAGAATCATTTTCAAACCCGAAATGCCTTATCCCGACAATTGCGCATTGGGATATACAAATGGAGAGATATTGACGGAGAGACTTGTCGGACATTCTGATAACAACAGTCTGACAGATGCTATCAGCCAGGCACACACAGGACTGTTCAAGCCATCAAAACAGATGCTCTCTGTCCTGTCACGCCATAAGGGAAGCTATATCCCCTCACTTGGTGAAATGGTTCATCTGTATTATCTGTTACAGCCCTACAGCGAAGTGAAGATGCCTGACAGTCTGATTCCGTTGCAGGGAGATTACCTTACCTCCAGTGAATCTTCTGGAAACTCCTTCTATATGATGGATATGCTGGAAGGTATCATCAACGGAAGTGCTTCCAAATCCTATTCCAGAGGTCGTATCAGACTGTTTTATCTGTTCTGACACTCAAAACTAATCTTATAACCCCATAAAATTGCAAGATGACGTTATATGTAATACTCTTTTTCATCGCCCTGCTGATTGGAATGGCAGTATCGGTTGCAGCATTCGGCACAGGAGGCAAGCGAAAGAAAATCTTTCAGGATATCTATTTCTCCGTGGAAGATACCGACGGTGTGGGTGTCCTCTATACAAAGACAGGCGAATATTCTGCCATTCTGAAGATGGACAATCCTGTACAGAAGTATTCTGCCAATGCCGACAGCTATTATGAGTTCTCCCATCTGTTCAATGCCATAGCGCAGACATTGGGCGAAGGATATGCCCTGCACAAGCAGGACATCTTTACTCGTAAGCGTTTTGACGTGGAGGATTCGGACAATCGTGAGTTCCTGTCATCCGCCTATTTCGGTTATTTCAAAGGTCGCCACTATACGGATAGCGTTACTTATCTGACTGTAACACAGGAATCCAAAGGAAGCCGTCTGTTCTCCTTTGACAACAAGAAATGGAGAGATTTCCTTGTCAAGATACGCAAGGTACAGGACCAGTTGAAGGATGCAGGTGTCAGTGCCAGTTTCCTCACCAAAGAGGAAGCCGCTGATTATGTTGACCGCTATTTTGCGGTGAATTTCCGTGACAAGACCATATCCATGAACAATTTCATGGTCGATGAAGAATGTATCGGCATGGGAAACAAGAAGTGCAAGGTCTATTCCCTTGTGGATGTGGATTGCGCCAATCTGCCCGGTCTCGTGCGACCTTTCACGAACATTGAGGTGAACAATACCAGTATGCCCGTTGACCTACTCTCACTGATAGACAGCATACCGGCTGCTGAGACTGTCATCTACAATCAGATGATATTCATGCCGAACCAGAAACGGGAAATGTCCCTGTTGGAGAAAAAGAAGAACCGTCATTCTTCCATACCTAACCCATCCAACCAAATGGCTGTGGAGGACATCAAACGTGTGCAGGAAGTCATTGCCCGTGAAAGCAAGCAGTTGGTCTATACGCACTACAACTTGATTGTGTGCTGTGATAAGGATACCGACCTTCAGAAACCAACCAACTATCTGGAGAACAGTTTCGGCAGAATGGGTATCCACATTTCCAAACGTGCCTACAACCAGCTTGAACTGTTTGTCAACTCATTCCCAGGAAACTGTTACGGCATGAATCCCGAATATGACCGTTTCCTCACGTTGAGCGATGCCGCTACTTGCCTGATGTACAAGGAACGCATCCAGCACAGTGAAGAGACACCGCTGAAAATCTATTATACAGACCGTCAAGGTGTGCCTGTAGCCATAGACATCAGCGGAAAGGAAGGCAAGAACAAGATTACGGACAACAGCAATTTCTTCTGCCTTGGTCCATCTGGTAGCGGAAAGAGTTTTCACATGAACTCTGTTGTCAGACAACTGCATGAACAGCATACGGACGTGGTCATGGTAGATACAGGTAACTCCTATGAAGGACTTTGTGAATATCTCTGTGGCAAGTACATCAGCTATACGGAAGAACGCCCCATCACCATGAATCCGTTCCGTATCAACAAGGAAGAGCTGAACGTGGAAAAGGTCGGGTTCCTGAAGAACCTGATACTGCTCATATGGAAAGGCTCACAAGGGACTGTCACCAAGACGGAGGAAAGACTGATTGAGCAAGTCATCACTGAATATTATGATGTTTTCTTCAACGGTTTCAACGGCTTCACTCCTCCACAGCGTGAAGACTTGCGTAAGAGCCTAACCATTGATGACCGTAACAACAAGGAAAAGGCGAATGAGTCACAGAGTGACAAAGCTATGCGCATTGAAAAGGAAATAGATGAGATTGAACGAAGACGCAAGGAACTGAAAGTAGAAACGCTTTCGTTCAACAGTTTCTATGAATATGCCATGCAACGTGTCCCTGACATCTGTCACGAGAACCATATAGCCAATATTGACTATTCGACCTTTCGCTATATGATGAAGGACTTCTATAGAGGCGGCAACCATGACAAGACACTCAATGAAGACTTGGACAGTAGCCTCTTTGACGAAACCTTCATTGTATTTGAAATTGACTCCATCAAGGATGATCCCTTGCTGTTCCCGTTGGTCACTCTCATCATCATGGACGTGTTCCTGCAGAAGATGCGTATCAAGAAAAACCGTAAGGTGCTGGTCATTGAAGAGGCGTGGAAAGCCATCGCTTCACCATTGATGGCAGAATATATCAAATACCTCTACAAGACAGCCCGTAAATTCTGGGCATCTGTCGGTGTTGTGACACAGGAGATACAGGACATCATCGGCAGTGAAATCGTCAAGGAGGCCATCATCAACAACTCCGATGTGGTGATGCTGCTTGACCAGAGCAAGTTCCGTGAACGATTCGATGGAATCAAGAGCATTCTTGGTTTGACGGATGTGGACTGCAAGAAGATATTTACCGTAAACCGTCTGGAGAATAAGGAAGGACGCAGCTTCTTCCGTGAAGTGTTCATCCGTCGCGGTCAGGTCAGCGGAGTCTATGGTGTGGAAGAGCCGAGGGAATGCTATATGACCTATACAACGGAACGTGCCGAAAAGGAAGCCCTCAAGCTTTACAAGTCAGAATTGGGATGTAACCATCAGCAGGCCATTGAAGCCTATTGTCGTGATTGGAAACTGTCAGGTATCGACAAGTCATTGCCGTTTGCCCAAAAGGTCAATCAGACCGGACATGTACTCAATTTAAAATCCAAAAATTAAAGCCATATTCAGAATATTCAGATGAAAAGAATCCTACTCATATTTTCGGTTATCTGTTCTGTCCTGGTTACAGCCAAGGCACAGGTCAGTGTGAACTACGACCAGAAGACGGTCGCAGCCATGGCCGGTGCATACGCTACCGAGACAGCCGCTGAAGCCTATTACGATGAGCAGGTGAAAGCCATTTTGAAACATTACAATGCGGCAGAAGTGGCAGCTGCAGGAATTTTCACGTCAAAGTTCCTTGACCGTAAGGCTCTGACGGAATTGGGGATATGGAGCAGCAGTACTGAAAACTACTACTATCGCCGTATCTACAACCTTGTCAGTGCCAAGATTATGCCTAAGATATGGACCGTAGCAGGCCTTATGCTTGAAAGTCCGCATACCGCACTCTATTGGGGCAGTTATCTGATGAAGATTTGCACTGAAGTGAAAAGCCTCTGTATGCAGTTCGAGTCCGTTGTCACCAATGGAAGGCTGTCGTTTGCGGACATCGCTTTCCTTGAAATGAATCCGTCCATCGCTCCGCTTTTCAGATTGTCGGAATCAGGAGGCATTGACTGGGAAACACTGATTGATGACCTTACGGACATACCGAACAACTTCACCAAAGAGAACCTGATGGCAGACATCGACTACCTGTATAATATGGGGGTCAGACTGGCTACGGCAGGAACGGAGAATTTCATGAACACACTGATGAGCGGCAGCAGTTTCAACGAACTGTTCCAAGGAAATACAACAGCCATCATCAATACCATTGAAGGTTCCTATCATCTGTATGAACAATTGGACCGTTCTGTCGGCAACACCCTCCTGCAGATGATTGGCGGTAAGGAAAACGTGGCCGGACTGTTTGACATGTCAAACTATAACCTTACCTCCTGGGTGACAGACTATCTCAATGAGATAATGGGAAGGTATTATACCCAACGATGGTACATCGCCAGACGTGACCAAGGTTCGGAAGTGCTCTGTGACTATTATCCTCCGACAGACGACAACAGTGTCATCAATGGCGGTGAATGGACACGATTCAACACTTCCGATCCGAGTTTTTATCCCAATTCGTCACAGACGGAGCAGATTCTCCGAAATTCGGAGAACTACGCCGGATGGTCACGGGAAAAAGTCAACCAACTGAACAGGCAGAATGACGGATATACCTATAATATCAGCTATTCACGATATGCCTATGTCATCAGCAAGAAGAACAAGCAGGTCAAGAAATCATACGCATATTCCATCCGTGTGACAAAGAGCTGGAACCATGTGGAAGAGGTCTATGAAGATGTCTTCGACTCCTATTCCATGGACTTGAACACCTTCAAGAGCGTACTGCAAGCACGTCTGACGGAGTTCAACGAAAACGAAGACGGCTATGTCTATTATATCGGCAGTGATTCCAAACAGTACTATCAGGCAACGGATGAAACCAAGCTTAAGGGGTGTGAGAGTGTCATTGTCAGTGTGACATGCAGTGACGGTGTAACACTTATCACAGGCTCTACACAATACAAATGCCGTACATGTGGAGGTAGTCTGAATGCCCATTCCAAGGAATGTGTCATGCATACAACCCTGACAGAAAACGAGCTTGACCTCTCGGAATTGGATGAGTTGGAACAGGAATACAAACAGCAGATAGCTCTTCTTCAAAGCCAGATACAACAGTTGGAAGAGAAAAATGCCTCGCTAATTAAGCAGATAGCAAGTGCAACCATAGAGGAAGCTGCGGTTCTCAGACAACAATACAATGCCAACAAGAACCGCATCACCGAACTGGAAAAGGAACTGTCCGACTGGCAGAAGAAGCTGGAAAACCTGACCGAAGCAAGAGCCGAAGCGGAAAGTGAGAATACCACACAGACGGATGACTATTATCGTATTCCTGCCATCATGCAGGACTGCAAGACCGCCTACAATCTCACCTGGAACGGTGAAGGATGGTGGTCGGGATATACCTATTACAGGGAGGCGACAGCACCGAACATCAACGGAGTCATCACCTTCAAGGCAACCATTTCGATAGCACGCAAGCCGAAATATTTTCTCGGTATCAAGATACACCGTGCCATCATGCAGATAAGTTGGGAGTTGACGGCAGACTATACAGATACCGAAGTCGTTGACATCATTTCTCTCGATATCGATATGAGCGAACAGGAAAAGACCCGTTTCGTCAACGAAAGGCTTTCAGAGATAGCCCGACAATATTCTACTTGTCAGCTCAGTACGGAATATGTACGTAATGAACCTCCGGAAACGGACAACAGCGAAGACACCTATCATCTGTTGTGGTCATCCGACCGACTGGCCATCGCACGAGGCATTGATGTAAGGCTGACAAAGATATATGCCGACCTGATTTCATTGGAGAAAATGATGCATTACAAACTGTCCATCATCGATGTATTGAAGGATATTGGACCCCATATCAATGAAGACCAAGGACGACGGTTGACATTGGTGGAACAATGCAGGAGAAGATGGCTGCGTGGAGCGGCAAACAGCCTGCACGCTATCGGATATAACGGAAAATATGAGGAGGACATTGATGATGAATAGACCATTTTCCATATTGATACTGCTTTTGTTTATGATGGTGCCTCAAATGACGAAAGCTCAATGGGCTTTTGACTTCGTTTCCGTGGAAGCATACATCAATGACCACAAGAAACAGCGGAGTCTGTTACTGGCCCGTTCCACATTGGAGCTTAGTAACCAGTTGCTGCACGAATACAGCAGTGATGCCACCGTAGAATACAAGACCTTGAATGTAGATTTGGACAAATACACAAGGGCGTTCGATGTGATAGATGTGCTCTACCAGTCCTTGCGTACCAGTCTGAATGTCTATTCCACCTACAATACGGTGAGTGACAGGATAACTGACTACAAGAATTTGCTGGAGGACTATAGAGAAAAAATACTTGAAAGGAACAAGATAGCCGTTTCCGACACGATAATCATCAGTGTCAATTTGCGATGCATACAGAAGATAGCCGATGAAGGACAGCATCTTTACCGTTCGGTCAGTGACCTTGTACTGTATGCGACAGGTGCAGCTGCCTGTTCGACTTCAGACTTGCTTCTGGTATTGGAAAGCATCAACACGTCATTGGACAACATCGAGAGACATCTGAACCGCTCCTACTTCGAGACATGGAGGTACATCCAGCTCCGAATGGGATATTGGAAAGAGGCCGTCTATCGGACAAAGACGAAGCGGCAGCTGATTGATGATGCTTTCGGCAGATGGAGGGAAGCGGGACTGAATCCAGGCAATAGAGAATGATTTTAAAATAACGGAATATGAAAGAAAATTTGAAGTTGAAAACAGCATTTGGACATCTCAGAGGAATTGCGGCAGCATTTGTCCTGTCATGTTCATCAGGCATGATGGCGCAAAGCGTGAGTTATAACCATGATGCAGCCAAAATGAACCAGATTACCGTCATGGAAATCGGTTTAGGTGGTCTGACACCATCCATCTACTACGATGTGCTTCACCGTAATTACTCCAAAAGTGCGGCAAGGAAAAACAAACTGTCATTCCGCACATTGGCAGGTATCAATCTATACAACCAAGTCGATGAAGCGGAGGCTTTGGATTCCGCACTTACCAAACGTGCAGAGATAGAAGCACTGAATGTGGCTGACCGAAGCGGTGGTGCGCTTGACCTTGCATGGGTGGCAGAAGGCGGTAAACTTACTTCCAAGATGGAGGATTTCGAGCGGAACATCAACCTAATATTACAGGCTGGCGGTACTGCCAACGAGCAAAGCCATTGGAAGGAACACTACAATATGTACCAATGTGCCATCAAGGCGACACAGGAAGCCTACATGCCGAATGCACAGCGGAAAAAGGAATATTTGCGCATCTATGCGGATGTGGCAAAGAAAAATGAAGACCTCATACACTACATCGTCAGGTTGTCCAATGCCGAAAAGACATCCGAACTGCTGAACGCCACGTATGAGCGTCCAGAGAGCAAGACGCATATCATCCGTTCGGCAATGAACCGATGGAGGGAAGCCGGCTGGAAAACGGCAGGTGCGAATGAATAGACTATAAACGAAACAACATATATCCGACTATGGCAGACAATATCCTTTCCGATTTCGGAATAAATATACTCGAAGAAGAGATTGATGACGTGATATTCCAGACGAACGAGTTCCTTTGTGATGCTACATTCACAGGTACACAAGGACCTTTCTGGTGGATCCTGCAGATGTGTATGGCATTGGCAGCTCTCTTCTCGCTCATCGTGGCGGCAAACATGGCCTACAAGATGATGGTGAAGCATGAACCGCTTGACGTAATGAAACTGTTCAAGCCGCTGGTCATATCCCTGATTATGACATGGTGGTACCCACCTGCAGATACAGGCATGAACAACAGCGGCAACAGCTGGTGCGTACTGGACTTCCTTTCCTATATCCCCAACGCCATCGGCTCCTATACGCATGACCTCTATCAGGCGGAAGCGACGCAGATTGGTGACAAGTTTCAGGAAGTGCAGGAACTTATCTATGTACGTGACACCCTATATACAAGCCTTCAGGCAAAGGCGGATGTGGCACATTCGGGTACGAGTGACCCCAATCTGATTGAGTCCACCATGGAACAGACGGGAGTAGATGAGGTGACACAGATGGAAACGGATGCTTCAAGACTCTGGTTCACCTCCCTTGTCAGCGGTGTCACTGTCTGTATTGACAAGATTGTCATGGTGATTGCACTCATTGTATTCCGCATAGGCTGGTGGGCAACCATCTACTGCCAGCAGATACTCTTGGGTATGCTGACCATTTTCGGGCCGATACAATGGGCATTCTCCCTGCTTCCGAAATGGGAAGGTGCATGGGCAAAGTGGATGATACGCTATCTGACCGTCCATTTTTATGGAGCGATGCTGTACTTCGTCGGTTTCTATGTCCTCCTGCTCTTCGATATCGTATTATGCATACAGGTGGAGAATCTGACTGCCATCACGCAAAGTGAAACGACCATGGCGGCATATCTTCAGAACTCATTCTTTTCTGCCGGTTATCTGATGGCGGCAAGCATTGTGGCTCTCAAATGCCTGAACCTTGTACCTGACTTGGCGGCATGGATGATTCCTGAGGGTGACACAGCTTTCTCTACCCGTAATTTCGGTGAGGGTGTGGCACAGCAAGCCAAGGCATCCACTACGGGAGCCATTTCAAGCATGATGAGATAGACAATAATATATAGGTAATAAGAACAGTAAATTATGGTAATCAAGAATCTTGAAAACAAAATCAAGCTGGTAACAATCATCTGCAGCTGCTTCCTGGTCGGCTGCATCCTTATCAGCATTTCCAGCATCTGGACGGCACGGGGCATGGTGTCGGATGCACAACAGAAGGTGTATGTACTGGACGGGAACGTACCCATACTGGTACAGCGTACCACCATGGAAGAGACCTTGGATGTGGAAGCAAAGAGCCACATCGAAATGTTCCACCATTTCTTCTTCACGCTTGCTCCTGATGACAAGTACATCAAATATACGATGGAGAAAGCCATGTATCTGGTAGATGAAACGGGATTGGCACAGTACAATACCTTGAAGGAAAAAGGCTTCTATTCCAACATCATGGGTACAAGTGCGGTCTTCTCCATCTTCTGCGACAGCATCAACTTCAATGAGGAAAAGATGGAGTTCACCTACTATGGCCGTCAGCGTATCGAGAGACGCACAAGCATCCTGACACGTGAACTGGTGACAGGCGGAAAACTCAAGCGTGTACCGAGGACGGAGAACAATCCCCATGGACTCCTAATCGTGAACTGGAGAACATTGCTCAACAAGGATATAGAGCAGAAGACAAAATCCACCTACTAATCTTCGAAGCTATGGGATGGAAGAAACTCATTTTCGGCGAAAAGATGCCGGACAAGGATGATCCGAAGTACAGAAAACAGTATGAGAAGGAAGTGGATGCAGGCAGAAGGACGGCAAGACTGTTGGGTATTGACAAGGCGGCAGCCTCTGTACAGCGGTTCGCCATCAGGTTTCCGAGGTTCTTCCTGGTATTGGTGTTCGGTGTCGTTATTTTCTGCCTGGGCTATAACATTTACCGTATAGCAACGGTAGCCAATATGCCCAGAGAAAGGATTACCGCAACAGAGAGACAGGAAGGGCTGCTGAAGAAACGGCATGTGGAAAGAATGGATACGATAACAGTGAAACATATTAATTCCGATAATGATGATAACAGATAAAATTAACTTCAGACAGCCGAAGTACATGCTTCCGCTGATAATCTATTTACCGCTGTTGGGTGCAGGATACTTCATCTTCGACCTGTTCGACACGGAACTGGCAGAGGTTCCCACCCAAATGCAGACGACCGAGTACCTGAATCCCGAACTGCCCGAAGCCCAAATCAGGAATGACGGCATCGGAGGAAGGTATGAGAGTATGGTAAAATCCTACGGACGGATCCAGGATTACAGTGCGGTAGAAAATATTGAACGTGATGACAACAATGAGAACAAGGAAAACTACGACTCCAAGTATTCCAAAGATGACCTTGCCCTGCTTGATGCAGAAGCGGCACAAAGGACGGAAGAGCTGGAAAGGCTACGTGAGATGCAGGAACGCCTGCGCCAAAGTGCGGACAAGGGCGAAAGTATGAAAGACTCTGCCATGGTTACTCCATTGACGGAGGAAGAACGGATAGCATTAGGCAAGGCACGGGAAAAGGAAGCCCTTGCTGCACTTGACAAGGCTCTGGCCGAAGCCCGTCTGCAAGGCAGGAAAGGGCTGGAGAATGTCAATGAGTCAGCCAAAGACCTTGCCCTGAAGGATTCGGCGACAACAGGTTCCGTCATCAAGGGGAAAGTGGAAATCAATGAAAGGAGTGTCACTTCGTTGGATGAGAACGATGAATCACAGACTGTAACCAAGATGAAACGGCCGTCATCATCCTACTTCAACACTTTGGCGGAGAATGAACCTGAACCGAGGCTGATAAAGGCAATCATCGACGAGGACATCAAGGCGGTGGACGGTTCGAGGGTCAGGCTGCGTCTGCTAGACGATGTGGAAATCAATGACATCGTAGTACCGCAAGGAGCATATCTGTATGCCACTATGAGCGGTTTCGGAAGCCAACGTGTCAAGGGAAGCATCAAGAGCGTCCTTGTCGGGGACGAATTGGTAAAGGTGAATCTCTCCTTGTATGACACGGACGGTCTGGAAGGATTGTATGTACCAAGCAGCCAGTTCCGTGAAACAACTAAGGATGTAGCCAGCGGTGCGATGAGCGGTAGCGTGAACATGAACACGGGAACCGGAGGCAACAGCTTTACCCAATGGGGAATGCAGGCCATACAGAATGCTTACCAGAAAACGAGCAATGCCCTTTCAAAGGCTGTCAGAAAGAACCGGGTGAAACTTAAATACGGTACTTTCGTCTATCTGGTCAACGGCAGGGAAAAGAAAGACAAATAAAATGACTCAATAATTGGAAGATTATGAACGTAACAAAGAAAATCTGCACCCTTCTTATAGGAGTGCTTACCGTCTGTGGTGCCAATGCACAGACAACGTATGAGGAAATGGAACTGCTTACAGTCAATGAGCAGGTCACAACTGTCATCACGGCAACCGAACCAATCCGCTTCGTGGATATATCAACGGACAAGGTAGCGGGTGACCAACCCATCAGCAATACCATCCGACTGAAACCGAAGGAAGCCGGACATGCGGACGGTGATGTGCTTGCCATCGTGACCATTGTAACGGAACGGTACCGTGTACAATATGCGCTGATATATACGACACGGCTTCAGGAAGCGGTCACTGACAAGGAGGTGCAAATGGAAGAGCAACAGCCGTTCCATAATCCTGCCGTCAGCCTTTCAACGGAAGACATGTACCGTTTCGCCCGTCAGATATGGACGTCTCCGGCTCGTTACAGGGACGTAAGCAACCGCAAGCATCGGATGATCATGCGGTTGAACAACATCTATGCAGTGGGTGAATATTTCTTCATAGACTTTTCTGTGGAGAACCGCACGGATATCCGTTTCGACATCGACGAGATACGTGTCAAGCTGGCAGATAAGAAGGTGTCAAAAGCGACCAACTCACAGATTATCGAACTGAAGCCGGAAATGATGCTGGAGAAAACCAAGTCATTCCTGCATGGCTACCGCAATGTGATGGTGGTTCGGAAGATGACCTTCCCTAATGACAAGGTGCTGACTATCGAGATGAGTGAGAAACAGATATCAGGAAGAACCATCAGCGTGAACATCGACTACGAGGATGTGCTGAATGCGGACAGTTTTAACCGTTCATTGCTGACGGAAGATTAAGTGTAACTCAAAATAACGGTTTATGAGAAAGACAATATTATTGCTGGCCATTATCGTCTCATCTGTCCTTTCCGTAAAGGCACAGGACAATACGGGAAGAGTACAGTTGGGTGTCGGGCTGTTGTATGAAAAGGGAATGGACCTTACTTTGGCTTACGAACATGAGACACGTTACCACAATGCATGGGAGTATTTCGGGAATGTCTATCTGAAATGGGATGAATGCGCTTCATGCGGGCATATCTGTCCTGAATCTTTTTGGAACAACTATAACACATGGGGATTGGGTGTCGCCTACAAGCCGTGTGTCATACGGGGAAGAAACAGCCATGGGAATTTCCGCATCGGTGGTTCGCTCGGTTCTGATCGGCATCATGTTTTGGGCGGAATCCATGTTGGCTATGAACAGAACTATTCCCTGCGTGGCGGATGGAAACTGTTCTGGCAGGTCAAGAGTGATTTGATGATAGAAGGTAAAGACCTCTTCCGTACAGGTGTGGTCATTGGAATCAAACTACCTACAAGATAAGAAGCATATGAAGAATAATGTCAAAAGAATAATGTATGGATGTCTTATGGCTGTTGCGGCCATATTTACATCATGTGATGAACACCGTGATTTCCTTGATACGGGAATGAAAATCGGGCATGTCCTTTGTACGGACGGTAATGTGATGAGTTTCCAACAATATGAAGCCTCCGACAAGGAAGCTATAGCGGTAGTATTCCATACCAATACTGATACGGAGATAGAAGGTGAAGGATATGCCGTCTATCTGCATGACCTCTATCCGGAAATGTTTGCGGACAGTATAGGGGTAGCACAGAAGACTTCGGCAGATCTGACCGCATTCGACGGAAATGAGAATACATTCAACATGTTCAGTACAAGTGGAATGGGTTCACCTTTGGCAAAGAGTGTCTTTGACTTGTGGCGGTACGGACAGAGTGCCTATATCCCTTCGGTGGCACAGATGCGTCTGCTTCATGGTTCCAAGCAGTATGTGAATCCCGTAATCAAGAAGTGTGGCGGTGAGCCGTTGCCTGATGAAGCCAGTGAATGCTGGTATTGGACTTCTACGGAAGTGGAGGGTCAGGAAACGGCGAAAGCCTGGCTCTATTCCATGGGAAGCGGTTCGTTGCAGGAGACACCCAAAGACCAGGCACACAAGTCACGACCCATCATAACCATCAACAGATAGCAGTAACTTAAAGGATAAGAATCGTGGAAGAAAGTAAGGAACTTCAAGGCGCGTACAAGATATTCAGGGCGGTAATCTATATCTCCCTGCTGATGGAATTTTTTGAATATGCCATTGACCCGGAGATGCTTGACCATTGGAACGGCATCGTCTGTGATTTGCATAACCGTATCAAACGGTGGTTCATCTATCAGGACGGCAATTTGGTGTATAGCAAGATTGCTACGGTCATACTCATCTGCATCACCTGTATCGGAACCCGAAACAAGAAACATCTGGAGTTTGATGCAAGGAAGCAGGTGTTGTACCCGCTTGTCAGCGGTATCGGCTTACTCGTCTTGGCGGTTTGGTTGTTCGGTTATCCGATGGATTTCCGTCTCTATACCTTGCGTCTGAATGTTATCCTTTATATGGTTGCTTCCGTCTTGGGTACGGTTCTTGTACATATTGCATTGGATAACATCTCGAAGTTCTTGAAGGAAGGACTGTTGAAAGACCGTTTCAATTTGGAGAACGAATCGTTTGAGCAATGCCAGACCTTGCAGGAGAACAAGTATTCAGTGAACATCCCGATGCGTTACTATTACAAGGGCAAGTTCCGTAAAGGATGGGTGAACGTGGTGAATCCTTTCCGTGGCACATGGGTGGTAGGTACTCCTGGTTCCGGTAAGACATTCTCCATCATTGAGCCTTTCATCCGTCAGCACAGTGCCAAGGGCTTTGCCATGGTGGTATATGACTATAAGTTCCCCACATTGGCAACCAAGCTTTACTACCACTATCTGAAGAACAAGAAGAGCGGTAATCTGCCGAAGGGATGCAAGTTCAATATCATCAACTTTGTGGATGTGGAATACAGCCGACGAGTGAATCCTATTCAGCAGAAGTACATCAACAACTTGGCAGCAGCCAGTGAAACAGCAGAAACCCTCCTTGAATCCTTGCAGAAAGGAAAGAAGGAAGGTGGCGGTGGCAGTGACCAATTCTTCCAGACATCTGCGGTGAACTTCCTGGCAGCTTGTATCTACTTCTTCGTGAACTATGAACGTGAACCGTATGACAAAAACGGCAAGAAACTGATAGCGGAGAAGATTGAAGAACCTTTGACTAAACGCTTGAAACCGTCCGGCAAAGTGTTTGATGAGCATGGGAACGAGGTGGAACCTGCATATTGGCTGGGCAAATACTCGGACATGCCGCATATTCTTTCGTTTCTTAATGAGAGTTATCAGACCATCTTTGAGGTATTGGAAACAGACAATGAGGTAGCACCTTTGCTTGGCCCGTTTCAGACGGCATTGAAAAACAAGGCGATGGAGCAGTTGGAGGGTATGATTGGTACATTGCGTGTTTATACTTCCCGATTGGCCACCAAAGAATCGTATTGGATATTTCATAAAGATGGAGATGATTTTGACTTGAAGGTCTCAGACCCGAAGAACCCGTCCTATCTGTTGATTGCCAATGACCCTGAGATGGAAAGCATCATAGGTGCATTGAATGCGCTTATCCTGAACCGCCTTGTTACCCGTGTGAACACAGGACAGGGAAAAAACATACCGGTAAGTATCATTGTCGATGAGTTGCCGACACTCTATTTCCATAAGATTGACCGCTTGATTGGTACAGCTCGAAGCAACAAAGTAAGTGTGGCACTCGGTTTTCAGGAGTTGCCACAGTTGGAAGCGGACTATGGCAAGGTTGGTATGCAGAAGATTATCACCACGGTTGGCAATGTGGTGTCCGGCTCTGCAAGAAGCAAGGAAACCTTAGAATGGCTCTCCAATGACATTTTCGGTAAGGTGGTACAGCTGAAGAAGGGTGTGACTATTGACCGTGACAAGACCTCCATCAATCTAAACGAGAATATGGACAATCTTGTTCCAGCAAGCAAAATCTCAGATATGCCGACAGGTTGGGTATGCGGTCAGGTGGCACGTGATTTTGTGAAAACCAAAGTGGGTATGCGTGACCAGATGAACATACAGGAATCAGAAGAGTTCAAGACTTCCAAATTTTACTGTAAGACTGACTTTGACATGAAGGAGATAAAGAAAGAAGAAGCGGAGTATGTACCGCTTCCCAAGTTCTATACGTTCAAGTCACGGGATGCGAGAGAACGTATTCTGTATGCCAATTTCTTGCAAGTGAATAAGGATGTAAAAGAGATGATCGATGAGATTTTTTCTAAAAAGAGGGCTAAATAACTTTGTTCTCTAATTATTAAACATAAATCAAATTCTTGTTGTTATATGGAAACATCGTTGTTTTACCTCATATTTCACATAGCATTTCTTCTGGTTTCTTAAATCTCTAAGCACTTCACCCAAAACTTTCTTTGATGTTTCTACATCTATAGATTCACAAAAACGAAAGTTCTTGAACCAAGTTTTGTTATAGTAAGCATAAGTTATATCAAAGGTAGTGGCATAGCAATGAGCAGAGTTCTTGACTGCATTAGGATTGCCTGACCTCTGGAGCTTCTTTATATCCTCCTGTGTTCTAAGCACAGAAGTAACAATAATCTTATTGGGATTCAAGCCCTTACTTTCTAAAGAATCCAAGAAGTTCTTACCAATCATATCAAGTAGTTCTGCTGCTCCATCTGTCAAATATGGAATGGAGTGCGTAAGTTTGGCTATGCTATAGTGGCTATTGCTTCTAATTCTGACCAAACCATCTTTCACATCATCTGCTGCATCCCTATTCTTTAAAGGCTGCTTGATACCAAACTTAGCTGCTGCATTTAACTGAACTCCATTCTGGTCATTGAATAAAGAAGCATAGTTCAGTTCTTTAATCTTGACTGATTTATTCTTATAGGGAAAGAGGATAGCCAGACAAAGCCAGACTATTCCCAACAATATTACTAATATGATTTTCTTTTTCATTTCTTACCTTTATGTCTGAATATTTGCCATTTCGTTTTGTGATAGGCTTTGGCAGGTATCATATTCTTCTGTCTGAAATCAGAAACCCATTGTTTGCCGTTCCACATTTGAATATGTCCCCAGATATGTTTACCAATGGCAGGAAACACAATCAAGTCACCTTTCTGTGGAACATAGTTTTCTTTACTTACTTCTACAAAATCCATTCTTGGGAGCAACCACGAATAGCCATAAGCAGGTAACAAGTAAATGGGACATCCACCCTCTTGCAAAGCACGCATTACGTACCAAGCACACCAAGTTCTTGACTTGACTTCTGCGTTTTTGGTAACGTATGCAGCCGCTTTCTCTTTATCTAAAGTGTAGTTGGCATTTTCAGCATAAAGCATGATGGCTGCTGCTATCACAAGCAAACCTATGATAAACTTGAATATTCCTTTTAAAATCTTCATTTCACATCCTCCAAATAATCTGATTCAAAAATATCTACAGGAGCAACTGCATATTGTTCCTTAGTGATTCCTCGCTTCTTCATAGCCTTTTCTATCTGTGGCAGTTTATCAGTACCAAGAATCAGGTAGTCACTCACTTTCTTTGGTTCACACAATTCTATCCCTAATTGATTTTTATAGATGTCATATATCAGTTCTGAGCAATAGAACTTGCCATTATCAAATTTGAAAGCCAAGTCGTATGGCTTGCCTAAATAGCTGCCATATTTGATTTTGATATTCTCTTTATTGGAACGTTTCAACCAATATTTGCCACCTTCTCCACGAGCTATAAACTTATCTAATGGAGTAACGACCAATGTTTTCAATGTTTCAAGCACATAAGGTTTACCGTTCTTCATTACTATAATTCCACAATGACTGATTTTGGAACGAGTGGCAATCTGAATCAATGGCGATTGTTGTGATTGCGAAGTCTGGAAAATCACATCACCCTCTCTTACTTCCTCAATAGGTTCTGATTGAGCTGTTATCGTTTCTGTAAGCATTGAACCGAATGGCAATACAAGTATTACAATGATGATGCCTAATACAAATAATGTCTTTTTCATGCTATTTCAAATTTTTGCTCATGAAGTCAATAATTTCATCCGTCTGATTCACCAAAATGAAGTGTGTTTCTTCATTATCCCAAAAGATATCAGTTTTTGTACCATTGTTTTTTAATGTTCTATGTGCACCGTGCAATGAACCGGAAGAATGATCTTTTCCTCCACCAATCAGAAGTACTTTACTAGATATAGGATAGGTCTGGTGGATGCCTGTAGAAATGAATGTGATTGTTTTGAATTTATTGGAGAATCCATTATAAGCAACATTCACGGCACTACCACCATTGGATAATCCTATAATGTGTAGGTTATCCTTATCTACCTTGTACCCCAAGTTCTCTAGGAATGGAATTTGTTTAGTGAACAATGCGTTTATATCATGCTTGGTATAAATGCCAGACCATGTTTTAGTACCAACACTGAGAACAATACAATCTTCCAGACCTTTCAATACACCTTGATAGAGTTTCCAATTACCTAAATACCCGTGCATGAAGAACACTACAGGATATTCCTTATTCTCATCGTAGTTTTTGGGTTTTATCAAGTAAACAGATTGAGTGTTATCAATACCTGCCATGTTAAAGATTTGCGAGGTGGTTCCAGACATCATAAACAGTCCGTCCCAATTCAAACGGTCGAATGGGCGATAGAAGTTAGTGATGTTACCTTTCTTATCATCCTGATTAAACTCCTCCAGAATCCAATTAGCTAATGGAATCATTTTAGGAACTATCCTTGCTCCCCAAATTCCAAAGTTGCAGATTTCTTCTTCTGGCAGGAACACATTTACCAAGTAATGTGTAAGTGGTGGATATTCTGGATTCCCTTTCTTGTCTTGGTATATGAGTTGTACCCTGTCAGAAGTATTGTATCTGTATCTTGGCAGGACACAGAACATAGCTATGAGTAGAACACCCATTACAGCCCTATATCCCCATACTTTTTTAGCCTTGATTTCTTTTCTCCATGTATGTGCAAGGAGTATCAGCACCACGATTTTGTAGAACCATGATGCGAAGAACATGAATAGTGCCGCTAAAATGATAGTCTTAAATATTTTCATTTTCCTTGTAAATAATCAATAGGATTCAAATAGAACATCTTCTGCCAACCAAGCGGAGCATCATCAATTCGCCAAGGATAAGGAATCAAAGTACCAATTCCATAATGCAAGTGGGCAGGTGTAGTAGCTGCATTGCCAGAATTACCAACCGTCCCAATCTCTGTATCTTGAGTAACTAATGAAAATGGCTTGGTCTTGATTTCATCCAAATGGGCATAATAATGGATTCGCCATTTAGGAGCAAGTATCAGAACAAACTTACCACCTTTGCCATATTCAGCCGTAGCAAGCACAATTCCCCATGTGGCAGAATGAACGCTTGTACCTTTCTTGGCAAACACGTCCACACCTTTATGCACGATGGAAGTTCCCCAACCCTCGTACCAAAAGGTTTCGTGATTGTAGCTATTTGAATCAGCCCCAACAACAGGTATCTTCAAATTCTGTGGTATAAGAAATCCTATCAGAACGATTGATAGTATTCCTATGATAAGTTTCTTCTTCCATTTCATATAAGTTTCCTTTATTTGGTAAAATTTGATTGTTATTCATCAATCACAAATCACCCGAATGTCATTATCATCAATCATCGTCTGCTTGTGCCCTCTTAACAGCCCACTTCCTTTGGCATGAACAAGGCGCATATTGATGCTTCTCACCATGCCGTTCTTCTTGTTTTCAATCAGCAGATTCATCAGCTTTTTCAACGCTTCCCGTGAAGCATTGAAGAGTAGCTTTTCACCCGATGGTTGGTTCATCTCAAGAGTCTGCTTGGTGATGTTGACACAGGTCAGTTCATCCATGTTAATGATTAGACTCTTGCCTACACGGACAAAGCTATGATTCGTGTAGGACAATTGTTCCTTGATGATGCTCTCCACCTGTCCCAATTGAAATGAAAGCAAGTATTCATTACCATTGGACAAATGCAGATTGCAATAGTTGCCATCCGCCTCGATGCAGATGACTTGATCCGGATGGAAGCTATAAGCTTCGTTCACGGTATGTATCAGTAACTTTTCTTTCATGATACACTTTGAATTTCAGTCAATATATTATCAATCACATGCTCCGGACGTTCGAACCAATCCAATGTCCAGACACGTTTGATTCTCCAATCCAATGATTTCAACACAGATGGTTGAACAATTTCACGGTCACTCATCGTCGGGGTAACGTGATAAAGCTTGTCATCCAACAGAATACCCATCTGATATTTCGAATCATTATGAGGGTCGAGGATGGCAATGTTCACCTTGAATCGTGACTTCCCAACAAACGTATTCACTTTCAAGCCTTTCTCTTCCAACTTCCGGGCAATCTGCATCGTGATAACCTTTTCCATCTGTTGACTATCCTGGAAATAAGCATTTTCAATGAGTGTACCATTTTCTGCATAGTCGAGGAAACGATGCAACCCTTGCACTCCCTTCGCATTCGATCGTCTCAAATCAATGTCCTTGGCATGAAGCGACGAAAAGACCATCATTTCATATCGTGAACGGGTAACCGCTACATTCAACCGTCGTTCACCTCCCGTCAGATTCAACGGACCGAAATTCATCGAAACCTTGCCATCCTTGTCAGGACCATAGCCGATGGAGAAGAGAATCACATCCCGTTCATCCCCCTGTACATTTTCCAAATTCTTGATGAAAATAAGCTCACCACTTTCTTCTGCCCAGGCCTTCAGTTGCTTGTTCTTTTCCATCCGTGCTTCGAGTAAGTCTTCAATGAGGTATTGTTGCTGGACATTGAAACTGATGACACCGATGGACAACTTCCGAAGCTTTTCGTCACTCAATCGTCTTTCAATTTCATTCACAATAGCCATCGCCTCATTCTTGTTGCTTCGGCTTCCACCTTTCTGATAAGTCCCCTTTACCGGCACATATACCACTCTTCGTTCCTGGTCATCGATGGCGGGGAATGTATGAAGCTTGTTTTCGTAATACTCATTGTTACTGAAGCTTATCAGACTCTCGTGCTTGCTTCGATAGTGCCATGACAAAAGTAAGGACGGCATCTTCAAGGCTTGGCAATCTTCCAATACACTTTCCAAATCATCCACCTCAAACTCCTCTTCCGTAGTCTTGTTGGCGGTAAAGAAAGTGGTTGGAGGCATCTGTTTGGTATCACCCACAATCACTACGGCCTTTCCTCTTGCAATCGCCCCTACGGCCTCATTGGTAGGAATCTGAGATGCCTCGTCGAAGATGACCAAATCGAACATATCCTTCTTCACTTCCAGGAATTGGGCAACCGACATTGGGCTCATCAACATACAAGGGCAAAACTCGGCCAATATATTCGGAGCTTGCTCGAACAATCTTCGGATGGTCATACCTCTGCCGTTATTGGAGATAACCTTATGTAAGGTGATGGACTGATTACTCCATTTCTCGTTTGCATTGGCAGCTCTTGCCTTCTCGAGCAAACGATTGAAAAGCTCTTCCTTACTCAAATCCTGGTACTGCTTGGCCAAATCCTTGTAATGGCTCACCTTCTCATCGAACAGCATACCATTGAACATGTCTGCCGTAGGGTTATTGGCTATCTGCTTGTTGGCTACTTCATAGAAGTAACGAGACAAGTAACCGCTTTTGAGTTCCGACAACGGAATGTCTTCCGTTTCCAGCAATGTAGCGATTTCTCCCATATTCTTCTGATGCAAGTCTTCTTTGATGAGACACCATTGCTTCCAATCCTTCAGTTTGTCGAGGTGTTCCGACCAACGCTTCAAACGCTCTTCCAATTCGAGGAGGGAAAGAAGTTCCCAATCCTCAATCTCCAACCATAAACGAAGTTTTCCAAAAACGCCTTCGCATTCATCGTAAGATGCAAGCACGTTTTTCAAATTCGCCTTCACGTTTATCTGCTTGTGCAAAGGCATCCTTTCGAGTTCGCACAATGCTTCAATGAAGTGGTCAAGGTTAGCTCGTGATACTATTCCACCTTGCTTCTTTATCTCGTTGCAAAGTGACCATTTCTTGAAGAAACCCACTACGGCATTCGAGCGCTGAACATCCTTCAACTTATATTCCCATTCTTGAATATCAGCCGAGAATATCTCAGATGAAGCAGAAGCCAAGATGCTTTCCCGTTTCTGATGAACGGCCTTCACCTCCTCCATTAGAGATTGGATATTCCCCAACGACACCGGAGGAATGCTTCCCGTTAGCTTGGCCAATTCATCAACAGTCTGTTTCATTTTGGCCAAACATCCCAAACATTCGTAGATGGCCGGTTTCAGTTCTGCCAAATGTGCCATGGTTTGAGCATTCGTACCTACACCCAAAAGCGGATGCTTCGAAGGTTGACCGACCAATCGGATGATAGCTCCTAAACGATCGATGTAATATTCATGCTCAGCCAAATTCTTGGGCGTAATGGCAGGACGCTTGGCATCCTTCAACTCCAACATTCCGTCTTCATTGAATCGGCAATAGTGCATGATGCTATCGTAGATGGAAAACTGGTCTTCCGATTCACACTCATGGAGAGCGTCTACATGCTTCATCAACTCCTTGCGTTGTTCAAAAAGCTGATCAGCCAAAACGAGATGCTTGTCGGTCACACCTTCCTTATCCAAATTCTCCAAGATGGAGGAAAGTTGTTGAATCAAGTGACGCTTGGTCGCCTTGTTGGAATGAAGTTCCAGACAGAAGTCTCCCAATCCCAACTTCTCCAAACGGTTCTGAACCACGGAAAGAGCAGCCATCTTTTCCGCCACAAACAACACCCGCTTGCCATGATAAAGCGCATTCGTAATCATGTTCGTAATGGTCTGCGACTTTCCCGTTCCCGGAGGGCCATGAAGGATAAAGCTCTTCCCCTTGGTCGATTCCACAATGGCCGACAATTGCGACGAATCGTAAGACAATGGCGTACACATATCGCTCGGTTTGATGGTCTCATCCAAGTCCATCTTGTTCTCTTCTTGAATTGGGATAATGTCGTTCTCCACCATGGCATCAATGATAGGACTTTGTCGCATCTTGTCTCCATGCGAATGGATATCGTTCCACATCACAAACTTACTGAAGCTGAAGATGCCGATCATGCATTCTTCCATCACATTCCAATCCGGCTTCTTGACCAGCCCTTCCCGGATGATGCTGAATATCTGTTGCAAATCGAATGAATTGTCGCTACTGATGGCTTCTTCCAATCCCTCAAACTCCATTTCGTAAGTCTGTTTGAGATATTCAAAAAGCGTTACATTCAACAAGGTTTCTTCGTCTCTCCATTTCACATGATAGACTTGGTTTCTGTATGAAAACTCTACGGGCAACAACAAGATGGGTGCTAAGTGAGACACACCACTTTCATCCGTCCATTGCAACAATCCGAAACTCATGTAAAGAGAGTTCGCACCATTTTCTTCCAGCAAAGTCTTTGCCGAACGACGAAGTTTCTTGAGCGTATCCGTTGTATCCTTTTCATTATAATAACTATGCAGACGGGCGTTCTTGATATCATCCTTCACCAGATTGATCATGTCCATATCCAATTGCATCGAATCACAAACCACTTCCCCATTTCTTTCGATGTTCAATCCTATAGGTGCTTCGTCGATACGGAAACCTTTGTTCAGCTCAAACATCCTGCATGCAATATCTTTCAGATTAACCGACATCAGTTGGATAGCCGAAGTCATCTTCACATTGAGCAAGGTATTTCGCATCGTAAAGTCCAACAACTTACGTTCCCATAAAAGCTGCTTGGATGGCTTGGTGGTATCCTTTTCCTCATGCTCATCCTCTATAGAAGGTACTTCCCTATCCGCATAAGGATTCTCTTCTTCCGCCAACACCCATTGGTCATCATGCTTCACCAATTGGGGCAACGGATGGAATCCCTCCAACCGGCAACGATACACATCCAGGAACATTTGGAAAAGTCCATTGCCATTCAACGATTGAAATGCTAAATCTACCGCTTTCTCAAACGGAACTTCTTCTGCCTTGGCAAACGAAGTCGATTCTATCACCATGATGTCACCAACCCCTTCGGCACTCTTCTTCAACAGAAAAGAAAGATCATCATCCACACTTCGCGAATGAGTGTCGGGCACCAACCACACCCCCAAGTAGATATGTCCATACTCCAATACCAAGATGGTATAGAGACCAATATATTCCAAACATGCCGCCAAGAGCAATGTCAAATCCAGGCAATTTCCCAATCTACCGGTCATCACTTCATTGGCCAATCGGATGCGTTGCCCTCTTTCTTCATACGAAGGTTTTTCCAAGGCATACGAAAGTCTTTCTTCCATCAGCGACTGATAGATAGCCTGAATTTGATGACGCACATTCTCCTTATCACCGCAGAGGTATCCACAAAAATCACTGGAACCACTGAGCTTGAACAAATGTTCCGAAGCACGCTTCACGATGGGAGCTATACACGGATGATTCGGAGTGATGAACGATGCCAAGAGTTGCGGATAGCAATCAGATCCATGCCATTGATTATATGCCATGAATGTAATGGGGAATGATTGTTCTTTCACCACTTCTTCCCCATTTTTCAGTTTTAGGACAATGCAAGATTTTACTCTTTCGGTCAGCGACAGAAGCCTACTTGTATTCACTTGTAGCTTGATATCCTGTATACGAATCCGTTGGCCGGCATCTAATCGGAAAGGCATGGAAAGATAAGTTTCCACAAACTCCCCGGAGATTTCCAACTGCATGTTTTCCATGTCCACCTCCGAGTTGTTCTCGATGATGCACCAATTGCAGATGTTCATCTTAGATTGAACTAATGCATAATTCACGTCTTCCAGGTAGTCGAATGCCAAAGCAATATTATAGTTCATAGGTTTACTTTTAATTTATGACTTGTTATGCAAATATCAGTTTTAACTCTGACATGGTAAAATGAAATGTTATCATCTGTATGAATTCCTATATTTCTTGTATGAAATTACAAACAATAATTATTCATATTGAAATTAGTGCGCATAGCAAGCATAATAGATTCACCAACCAATGCGATATTAGCCAAAAGATAATGTCGTTTATTCCCAATTTTTATTGTATGCCCGGCTATTTCAGCTGTTTTTAATATACCTTTTCTAACTATGGAATCATTGAAAAAGGTAGAACTACCGGCAAAAAATGCAGTACCAGATGGGCTTAACTCAAGAATTATAGGGCCAGCATCCATATCTAAACCTATCGGACAAGATCTGTCCCAATATTCTTTTAGGCCTGTAACAAATCCGTCTCTCCAAAATAACTTTTTCAGCTTCTCATGTTGTTGTTTTGCAAATGTTTCATCAATGAAAGTCAAGTAGTAGCAATTCAAGGCAGAATATGAACCTTTGACAGGAGCATCCTCATATTGCTTCCCATTTTCATCTACAAAAGAAACAAGTAATCCAGTTTCATCATCCAACCATTCTTTTTGAGCCTTTTTTATCCATTTTCTAACAGTAGAACGATATTTCCCATCATTCATATCTGAGTATTTATCCAAAGCTACAATGGCAACAAGCATATCAGGTATATAAATGGATTCGCCAGGATATGTCGGTAAGTTCAAACCTTTGCTAAGAAGTATCCGATGATTCATGGTCATGCATAAAGAAGCTAGCAGTTTGTCGTACTTATTATCGCCACCTATTTCTTTATAACTGCATATCATCCATGCCAAATGGCTCAAATATGATACATGACTGTTATCTCCAGTAAGACTCTCCAATGGATCTTCATTCCATCTCATTGTATCATAATAACGCATTTCGGGAGACATGACTATTTTTATCAAACTATCGATTGATTGCAAATTCTCCTCTTTTGTCTCAGGGTATAAATGAGAAATATTCACTAATGCGGCAGACAACATAGAGCATGAATACAAAGCCCATTCTCCTTGAAATTGTATTCCTATGCCAAATGGCATTTCATTCAAGACTTTCTGAGGAGTGGTTACTAATTTGCTGACAAGATAATTTCTTCTTTCTATAATGTCTTCTTTTTCAGCTTCTATTGAACCATGTTCTTTAGTCAACCATGAAACACTGATTGATTTCAGGACAATAATCAACAATGCAATAATCCCCAATATCATCATTTTCTCAAACTTATATTTTAATCCTATTCTCTTAACGGATTTTCTGAACAACTTAATAACGATTAAACAAATTAGACCATAAATAGGTAGCAAAAGACAGAACCAAACCGAGGGGCACCAACTCTCAACGATGCCATATAATCCTATGGCTACAACAACGTAAACTAAATATGGGTGTAATAACCATTTGACACGTTGAACCTTTGGGCAGAACTTCCAATATGCTACATATAAAGAAGTATATAAGAACATTAAAATAATGCTTCCTGTGCCATATTCATGATTCCATAAATATGGCATAAGGTAATATAGGGCTACTTGCAGAATGAACCATTTGGCAAATATTCCTATACAATCAAGTGTCTTTATAAAAGCATCATCAGACATGGTGTTATTATAACTTCCTCAATTCTTCAATCAACTTATCCACTCCCTTTGTTGCGCTTTCTTTTATATGTATAAATCCGTTTGGTACTTTTTGAGGATTCGGATCAACGATAAACTTTGGTACTTCCGAATGAGTGTATTCCACCAAGTTTGCGGCAGGATGAACGGTTAACGAAGTACCAATAACCACAAAGATATCTGCTTCCTTAACATAATCCATTGCTACTTCTATTGCATAAACGTATTCTCCAAACCACACGATAAAAGGTCTTAATTGTGAACCGTCTTCTGCTTTATCTCCTAAACATATCGGCTTATCTAACGGATAATCCTTTATACAACATGGATTCAATCTATCCTTTGAAGATGTTACCTTTGTCAGTTCTCCATGAAGATGGATCACATGTGTACTACCTGCTCTCTCATGTAGGTTATCTACATTCTGCGTAAGAATGGTAACATCATGCCATTTCTCCAATTCCGCCAACATCTTGTGTGCATGGTTTGGCTCTACTTCCAACAATTGTTTTCTTCTATAATTGTAAAAATCAAGAACGGCTTGCGGATTTTCCTCGAATCCTGCTACACTTGCCAACTTCTTTGCATCATGCTGTTTCCACAATCCGTTGCTATCTCGGAACGTAGCCAACCCACTTTCAGCACTTATTCCTGCTCCTGTTAATACCACGATCTTTTGACGAAGTGGTTCTCTTATACATTTATATTCAAGCTTATCAATCAAATGAATATTAGCAGCATAGTAAGCACCTTGTTCAGTAGCCATAAGTTTTGGATTCGGAACGATACCAACTCTTCCTAGATCTAAACGGTCTGCATCGAAGCAAATATCAACAGTTGGAATACCTGTTCGCTGTTCAGTTGTATGGTATCTACAAGCCTTTTCCAACAAAGCAACCTCTTCATCGGTAAAGTCTTTCAATATCATGTCTCTAATGGTTGGCAACATATCGGCTGTCCTTACTCCATGTTCTAAATCTGTCCAATCATTCAAACGGCATTTATCATGCAAGTAGGCAAAATAACGAACCACTTTAATATTAACATTTTCTCGAACAGCACCATTTTCCATACTTAATATGATTCCGTTTCGCTCTACCCGTTCCCAATGAGACAAACCATGAGTCTCACCAAGATCCCAACCATTTAATGCAAACTTTTTTACTTCTAAAATGTCTGGAAGTATAGGTAGTTGTATGGTTTCTTTTGGTCGTCCTTCCTTTTTAAAGAGTTTCTTTATCCAAATTATCATGCTTTTTCATTATTTAATGCATATAACAATATTGGTTTCTTTTCATTATCTACCAAATCCCCAACAATATCCATCATGTCAATATCAACAGCAAAACAACCGCTACTTATTCTCTTATCAAGCGGTAAATAGAAAGGGAAAATACCTAATCGGGACATTGATACAATTTTAGCTGAATGTATAAGGATACCTCGTTTCATAGCATTGTTATTACTAGAATCCAGTCCTTTCAGTCTAAAACTTGGTAATCCTGTAGAACTCATCTTATGCCTACCGATTATTGCATAATGTCCCAAGCTAGAACAATTGCTACCTATTTCATTACTGAAAACTGGTTTGGTTATAGTACTCCCGTTTCCAGCTCCATGAGCGCATAGACTACTTGATATAATCTGTTGTTTATTCAAATCACAGACAAAGAAACGGTGTTTCCCTGATGGTTTTTCAAAGTTAACAACTATTGCGTAATTCTCACTTAATCCAAGTTTGTGAGAATATTCTTTCAGTGATTGATAGTCAACATCATTATTGTAGTTTCTTTCAAACCAATTAATTGTATAATTGGATGAAAGAAAAAGAAATATTAGCAGTACGATTATACCTAAAAGCTTTAATATGTTCAAGGGTAATCTTCTCATTTCAACTCAATCTTTTTCATTTGCTTAATCTGAATCATTAAGACTCATATAATCATTCCTCTACAGTTTTTTGAGATTTCTCTTGTTCATTTTCTTTAATTGTCTTTATATATTCCAATTCGCCGTTGGCAAAGTCCAGATCCAGTTCGTCTACAATCATTTTATTAAGTAATTCTTCTGCTTCATCAAGTTCTTTCCGGTCAATCAGTGTATATACGTATCTTCTACGGAGGAAGTTGTACAATGGCAGAAGCCGTTCACTTTCTTCTTCACTCTTATTCATCAACTCCGTTACTTCCTTTGCCTTTGAACTAATATAACCTTTGGCTCCAGTATCTTTCATATTGCATAGACAATTGACAAATTCATAAGTTCCGCTAATCTTGCCGTTTGACTGGGCTGGCCACAAATAATAGAAAGCTCTATCATACATTTTCAAATCTGAATAGATGAAACCGATATAATAACTTATCTCAGTGTATAGGTTCCGCAAGTCATCGTTCCATTCATTGCATTGCTCTTTTAGATGTTCAAATATTCTATTGAAATGATAAAGAGCCTGTAAATAACACTGTTTGTTATAAAACTTTTTACCCCAATACAAATCCAATTGTATAGATGGTTGTGTATGGCTTAGAATAAGTTTTTGTTCATCAGAAAGGTCATTCATCTGACCGGATTTAGCCTTATCAGAAGCTTCATCAATCATATATTTAGCTTCCCAATAGTCTTGTTCTGCATCTGTCATACGGACTTCCAACAAAGTACGAGCACTGTATGGGAAACGATTTTCCATATAACCGTCCAAATCACTACCAGAACATGCAATGTTTACGACATAAAACAAGGACTTGTCAGTAGAACCATTTGTTTGAGTAATATTCAAAAATAACTCCTGCTTCTCAAATCCGATAATGAATGATAGACTTTTCTGCAATTCAGCATTTGGCTGCTTCTTGATGTATTCACGAATGTCAAATGTAAGAATCTTAGTAGAATCAGTTATTTCTTCCACTTGATTGCCTTTGATAATTCTCATGTCTTGAAGAGAACCGAAGTCAATATTCTCGAAATATTTTACCAAATGACTAACAGATAAAGTAGATGAATCAGTGAATTCTTCATGAAGCTCATCTAAATGATTGGACTCTTTCAGTCTTTGAATATAAGCAATCTTATTATTGAATGCTTTGTCGGTAAAGAACGCGTCGTCCATTTCTTCCTGTTTGCTAATCTTATCTTTCAATTGTCCACTGAAGTCACGGGCAACAAAAAATGCCTGCTCCAGAATTTGTTTTAGACTCTCCTTAATTTGAGATAAACTTCCATTTAAGACAAAACGATATGCCAAGTTCACATTTAATGGCCGTTCCTCATTTTCATCTCCTGACAAACTGAGGTAACAATTCCATCCACAGAACTTATAGTTCAAACTGTTGACTTCCAACATTATCTTGTTGACATATTCATACTTGCACCGTTCAAATGCCTGATAGGTTATATCAACCCATCTCGAATCTTCCGTAAATGTAAAACTGAAATATCCACCTTGATATGCAATCAAATAATCGGATACAGTATAATCCTTGTTCTCACTTTTCTCTTTTATTTCAGCACCTATAGCCCCAAATATTTCATCGGGGGTATGCACTTTATTGGTTGAATAGATAGCTTCAACTCTTTCTTTTCTTATTACCGACCAAGCAGCTACTAATGCTGCAAATAATAAAGTTGTACCTATCCATAATAGAAAAATGTTGCTATATCCCCAATCATCTCTAAAATAACTTAAAATCATAGATACGACACATCCACCCCACCAAAGATATGACCATATAGCCCATGCAAGTCCTTTGGTTAAATCAGTTTCGTATTCCTTATCATATCTTTTGCCTAAGAGATTGGTCTCTTTTTTTAATATATAAATGAGCATGGCCAATGATGTCATGACCACTATTAATGTTACCAATATCGTATTCATCATTATACCAAGTTACTTTACCACAAATTTAAAATACAGCCAAACAAGAATAGTCTTTTGGTTCTATCCTTAACTTATTATTTAAATATAGATTTATTATTTAATCTCTTTATATGTAATTTTTATCATTCTTCTATCATTATCTATTTCTATCTTTCCTAATCGTTTTAAAACTGATTGTCCTAATAACAATGGAGCTTTCTGATTCTTTACTATTGATGCTTTAACATTAGTTAGATTTAATCCTCCAAATTCTACATTTCGTAAATTCACTATCGTACCTTCACTAATATCACCATCAGCAGTTATATAATTTTGTTTACCTTGAACATCCTGTGAAGTTAGATAATCATTTTTTAACATAAATGAAGCTTCAACATTTGACATTGATACATCACTAGCACCTGTATCAAAGATAAAATGAAGAGGTAGATTATTAAGAGTGCATTTAACTTTATAAACATCTCCTTCTTTTGTAAATGGTATTTCTACTATTTTTTCTATAAATGTATCTTTTTCTGATTTTCCTTCTATCTCAGATAAAAAGAGTTCTTTATAATTAGTTACAAGAATTTTAAAATCATTTAAGTTTCGGATCGAATCTAAATCATCATCGTTTTCCATATGATTGAATCGACGGTATCCTTTTTCTAAAGAAATTTTCAATTTTTCTATTGCCTTCTCGCTTTCTCCCATTCTAGAATAAAGACAAGCTGCATCGTAGTAATTTCCTGCATCCATGCTATCAGCTTCAATTATACGATTCATAAAATTAATGGCTTTGTCATTATCTCCAAGAGCTAAAAATGCATATTGAGCACAAGAGCTATTTTCTGGAATAGTATCTAATTCTATTACTTTCTTATAGTCTTTTTCAGACAATAATTTGTTACCTTTTAGTTGATACATATCAGCTCTACCTAAATATGCATATGCATACTTGGGTTCTAAAGCAATTGCCATTGTATAATCTTCAATAGCACCATCAGTATCATTTGTATTGTCTTTAAAAAAACCTCTTCTATAATACCCATAATAAAATTCAGGATATTTGTTTATGTATTTTGACAATTGCAGAAGTGCCTCTTGGGTATTTCCTGACTCATATAATAAATCAGCTTTCTCCAACACATAATCATAATCGGTAGAATCTAGTTCGATAGCATAATCTATATATTCAAGAGCTGAAGGATAGTCTCCTAGATTTTCATAACAAGTTGCTATTCTATATGCAGAAATAGGTGAATCATCTTTGAGTAAACTTAGTTTATATTGATCAACTGCTTTTTTATAATATTTGCGATGTTCATTTATTACTCCCAAACAATACGGCCAATAACCATCACTTGATTTCTTGACAGTTTGAACTCTTATTTTTGCTTCAATCTCTGTAAATGATGAATCGGCAACTTGTTGCATTAAATAAAATGCTTTGTTGTCATAATTTAATTCTAATGCTTTAATTATATCGTCAATCGCTTCATTATATTTTTTTAGTCCAATATAACTTTCTGCCCTAAACGAATAACCAGAAGCATAATCACTCGCCAATTTAGTAACATAATCAAATTGTTTAATAGCTTCTGCATATTTCTTTTGTGCATTAGCATTACGTCCGATCCCCATATATCCCATAACACTTCCTTGATTCAAGGATATAATTTTTTTATAATCCTCATCTGCTAAATTATATTTCTCCATTTCGAAATATAACTGTGCACGTTTTTCATAAATATCTTCATCATTCGGAGTATATTCAATAGCCACATTATAATCTTTAAGAGCTGATTCTTTATCTTCTATATTGATATAAATATCAGCTCTTATTGAATGAGCAAAAGCTTTATAAGTCTTATCCTTTTTAGGAATATGTTTAATAGCAAGGTTTACAGCAGTTATGGCTTTACCGTACTCTTGAAGATGATTTCTAACTGTTGCAATCCATGCTAAAGCATATCCATTTTCTGGATTTTGTTCTAACTCTTTATTTAAATATTCTAAAGCTTCTTCTGTTTTATTGTTTTGAATAGCTTCTACCCCTCTATTATAATTATAAGTATCGGGACGTTTTATGTTATTTTGTGCATAACCAATAGAAAATGTTCCCAATAATACCACTAAGGTAAAGATGACTTTGTTTTTCATATGCTATATTTTTTAATTTATACTGCAAAAATAAATCAGCATTTTCACATTATTAAAATTCTATAATGTTTCAGCCTTTAATTAATATGGTATATACTTTATAGTTGCAATATTGCAGAACATAATTATTTAATATTCAGTTTTTGATTTTTAAGTAAGCTCATAACTATATCCAATATTTCTTCTCCTGCGCTAATTCCCGTTTTTTTAGTTATAATAGTATTTCTGATATTTAATGATGAATGTGAGGGTATAATTCTCTGATTACCCTCCTCTACAAAAGATTTGTCAACTGAGCTGTCACCAGCAGTTATAACCAAAGATGGATTAAATTTTTTACATAAATATTTTACTGCAAGAACTTTATCTAAGAAATCTGGAATTATATATATTTTCCGTCCTTGAAGTTCTAATTTATATTTATGTCTTTTTAATACTTTAGCTATTGTAACATAATGCATATTTGCAGATTCTGCATTCTCGAATATTAAAGTGAAAAATGCATTTCTGTTATTTTTTATTTTGCAACACATATTATTAGATGAAACTAATATTTCTATGTCACTCTTAATTTCATCAGTTGGGTATGTCGCTAGATTCTCTTTCATTAAATTGTCCCAAGTTTTATCTAAGATTCCATTCTCATAGATAGAAAAACCATTATCACAGATAATTATTGGTACATTGCCATTTTTTAAAAAGCCAATTCGTGCTGTTTGTTCATAAGAACGCAATGTGCAAGGTATAAAAACGAAATCCTTCCTTACGAGTAGATCCTTAAGAAAATTTATTCCTTGAGCGGTCATATACGTCACTTCTTTAGCCTCATTGTATTCGACACAGGTGTGTTCCGGATACCCAGAGTAAATCAAAGTGCTATCTAAATCTGAAAAAAACAGAATCATTTTCATCGTAATAACGTAATGCATTCGTAATCCATAGTGTCATATTCTATTACTTCAACACCTTTTGTCTTAGCTAAATGAAGAATAAATGACAAATCAGGATTAGTCTTATCTTTAACTAAAACAATATAGGGAACTCTACGAAGTAAAGCCCTGGAACTTTCTCCAATACTAAGTTTTACTTTATTGATATTTGCAATTGGGAAGTCGGACTTTAGTTTTTCCTTAATTGTTTCTACGCAACTATCTCCTTTTTCCTCATAATCACCGCAATCATAGGGGAATTTTGATTCAATTGTGTCTAGAAAGAAATTGGTAACATCTTGTTGGTTCAGATTATCATATCTGACTGCTCCATGATAGTCTGACTCTGCGATATATTTATGATTTAATATTGTACGACTAATGAGTCCACTAATAGTAGAATTCAAACAGGCATTAGGAATACAAACATCTTTTCGAGTACCGGCTATAGCTGATAATCTTGCAGGATCTGCTAATACTGCGAGATCAGGTGACAAGGATGCACCTGTTTCTTTATTGTATTCACATATAGATTTGTTGAGTTCTGAAGTGATAGAACCTTTGCCTGTCCATCCATCTACAAAAGTTATTATCCCTGTAGGATGGATTTTTCTAATATAATTAAGAGCATTTTTCTCTATACCTCTGTCCCTAATGATAGAGATGCTATAATGTGGAACATCTACATTATATTTAAATTTAATGTACCTCTTGATTAAAGCTCCTATAGGTGAACCGGCTCTGGCTAAGGATACAATAATAGTATTTAGACTGCTTTTTGAAAATATTTTGTTTGATACAATTTCTGTATACCTAGCTAAATACTCAGCCTTGTATGCAAGCATATTATGGAATATTCGATTCACTTCTTCCGAAAGAGGTTCTTCCTCTGTGATCATCTCTGAATAATTAATTCCATCACTGATATTCTTCTCCTTTTCATCAAAAGGAGTAAAATCGATTATTCCGGTCAAATCTTTCAAGAGATATATACAATCTGTATTTTGGAATGTACTTTTCATAATTTATAAGTCGAATATCATAATATTATCACACAATTTATGCTTAAAATTATTTTCAGAAAGCATTATTACTGCATCATATGTTTCAGCTTCACTTTTGTTATAAAAATGATACTTGATTCCATTCTCACAGAAAGTTTGAATATCTTTAATAATAGTGCCATCACAATAGATGGGTGTTCTAGAAGTTGTCTTAAAAGATACCATGTGACCCAAATCTTCTAAATATGTCGCTACTCGTGATGGTATATATATGTTTTCACCATGTCCTAGTACAAGAATCTTCGAATGTAAATTCAACTCCTGGGTAATTTTAGATGCTGCCTTATTAGCCTTTTCTTCTATAGATAAAATTTGATGATATGTAATACCAAATCTACCTGTATCTGAAAAATAGATTTGAGGTTTTGATTCTTTATTACACATCTTTACTTGTTGGAATATTGAAAGATTTGTTGACTCTTTGGTTTCTTCAATAATATTAATGTGTTTATTCTGGTATACATTCTTATCATCATCAGTAATGTGTCCACTAATAAGTGAATATATATTTATAACAACATTATTAGCTAAGGAAAAGTCTATGAATTTTTGTTTTTGCTCATCATTTCTCCAGTCTAATATTGTCATTATAGAAATTTCTGCTACATCACAGTTTTGAATAAGTGTATTCATTAAATGAAGAAGAGAATTCCCTGTAGTAATTTCATCATCAACTAGTATAATTTTCCTAAAATTGCATAGGTTTATGTTATTACTAAACATGAAATGAGTTGATGCATGACTATGTTCTTCCTCAAATGTAATAAGTTGTTTAACACCCGATATCGGCTCACGTGTCGTAGCTATAAATGTCGAGCCTTCAATGGATGAAGCAACAGACATTCCTAAAGCGGTTGCTGTTTCGCAAAATCCAACGACCAACACGTCATTATCTTTTGCATGGTTTCTATAATCTGGTTTGCAATTATTTTTAATACAATCTACAAAACTATCATTATTGAAGTTATATTTAAGAGAAGACAAAAGAAAACCTGTTGCTTTAACAACTTCAGGTTTAACGGCTAAATGTTTACCAAGTAGTTTACTGATAAACAAGAAACTTCTTTTCTTGTTGTTGTCTCTTTTCCCAACAACAAATAATTGTTCTTCAGAAAAATTATAGTTATTCTTTCTTATAATATACATTAAATAATAGTGTTAACTGTTGTTACTCCAAAAATTTCCGCTTTAGCTAGAATCATTTTAGCCCATTTCTTATGTGGATTTGCTTCATTCATTCTATTGCCTTTATAGCTGGCAAATACTCCACCTTTTGAATTTAGAATATTCAGAGCATCTTGATACTCCTCGTATTTTATTACATAAGCTTTATTTACGATTTCTATCTGAGATGGATGTATTACAGTCTTGCCTTGAAAGCCATTCTGAATATCTAATAATAATTCTTTTTTTAACCCATTCATTTCAGCAGATTTTTCGTTCCAGGCATAGTACTCCCATACAGGACCAGATAAGACATACTGACATTCTTGTCTCATGAAGAAATTTATAATATCTGTCAAACAATCAGAAACGACCTTAACATCATAAATTGTTGTTGACACATCTCTTCTTAATCCGAATATTGAAGAAAAATCAGTTCCACCTACACGAATGTTTAGCACATTATTATCGTATTTCTTTAATATGCTTTGTATTTTATTTAGTTCATCTATTCGGTGTTCTTTGTACATTACTTTTTTGTCCTCAATGATAGGCATCCCATACAGGATTTCATTATGTACATTACACAAATTATTTAGAACAGAAAAATATCCATCACCATTCTCACTATTAAATTTAGGGAAACTAAAACCACATAAGATGGTTAGATGTTCTTTCCTTAACATTTTTGAAAAGGTCTCAAACTGTTCTACATTCCTAACACGAATGAAAATTAATGGTAAGTTATTTCCTTTATTCTCTTGAGTAAACTTATACAATTTATCAAATAGTCTAATTATATTCCTTTGCGCATCAGCAACTTGCTCATCTTCGATAGAGTCTTCTAGGCATAGGGTTAGAGCACCAATGTTATAAAACTTGTCGTTTATAAGTTTTTCAAATAAACATTGGTGTATGCCTGGTACATACATATTTGCACCTATAGCGTATTGTAATATATGCTTGGGAGTATATTTGTCAAAACTAGAAGGAACCTTATAAAATTTCAACTCATTTTCTTTTGAAAAGTATTTCATATAAGCCGATTACTATGAATAACAATTCAACAATATTGCAAGGTTGCAACTTTATTTGAATTCTATTGTTTAGAACAAATTAATGATATTCTGTCTTCTATAAAATCTATATTAGCTATCATATTTTCACGCAATTCTCCATGTAATATTGCTCTCATGATAAGTGGCTTAACCTTGCTGGTTATAACTCGGTCAATCTCACGTCCTCCATAAATAGGAGAGAATCCAACTTGTAACAAGTATTCTTTTGCAGTACTTGATATGCTCAACTTAATCTTTTTGTTTAATAATTGTGATTCTAATGTTGACAATTTTTTACTAAGTATTTGTTCTGCCATTTCTTTATTCATATCGTTGAATATCGTTACTGATGTCAAACGATTGAGGAACTCAGGCTTAAATGTGGATTTAACACTCTTCATCATATTGTCTCCAGACTGAATTGTGTTATTAAAACCAATGGTTTGTTTTGCATATTGAGCACCTGCATTTGTTGTCATAATTATCACAACATGACGGAAATCAGCTTTTTGACCTTTATTATCGGAGAGAACAGCATAATCCATCACCTGTAGAAGAATGTTGTAAATGTCTTGGTGAGCCTTTTCTAATTCATCTAACAACAAAACACAATGAGGGGTTTTTCTAATGGCATCGGTTAATAAGCCCCCATCTTCATAACCAACATATCCTGCAGGTGAGCCGATAAGCTTTGCGATTGTATGCTTTTCTGCGTATTCACTCATATCAAACCGAATGAGAGGAATACCCAATTCAGAAGACAAAACTTTTGCTACTTCTGTTTTACCAACACCTGTAGGACCTACAAACAACAAACTAGCCATAGGTTTGTTATCATCAATTAATCCTGTACTTGCCATTTGTACAGCTTCTGTTACCTCATCGACAGCTTTGTCTTGACCGAAAATTTGTTTCTTTATTCGTTCCTCTAAATCTACAATTTTCTTAAGATCATCCTCATCTTCTGCTAAAATCTCAACTTTACAAATATTTGCAAGCACATCTGAGATTAACTTTTTATCTACAATCAGTATATTTTCATTATTAGGATGTAGTTTTCTCCATGCACCTGCTTCGTCTAGTAGATCTACAGCTTTATCAGGAAGATATCTTCCTGTTATAAATTTTGCAGATGCTGTTACAGCAAAACTTATAGCATCATCTGTGTAAATTACATTATGAAAACTTTCGTATTTACTTTTGATGCCATTAAGTATTTGAATACATTCATCTATGCTAGGCTCTGATATTGTTACTGCTTCGAATCTACGGGCAAATGCCTTATCACGAATAAAATTCTGATTATATTCCTCATAGGTAGTAGCTCCCATAAATTTCAGTTCACCTTGTTCTAGATACGGTTTCAGTATATTTCCTGCATCTAGTGAACCTTTATCTATTTTTCCAGCTCCAATAATATTATGAATCTCATCTATATATAAAATTGCCGGCCCTGAATTTGAAATACCATCTAATATACTTTTAAGCCGTTTTTCAAAATCACCTCTATAACTAGTTCCAGCAATTAGAGCACCTATGTCTAAAGAGTAAATTTTTGTATCTAATATACATTCTGGAACTTTCTTTTCTTCAATTAAAGAAGCCAATCCATATGCAATTGCAGTTTTTCCAACTCCTGGCTCTCCTATGTAAAGTGGATTATTCTTTTCTTTACGACTTAATATTTGTATAGTTCTTTCTAATTCTTCTTTTCTTCCTATAAGAGGATTATAGCTTTGTACTTTATCATTTAAACAAGAGACATACTGCATCCATTCACCACTATTCTTGGAAGGATGCTGACTTGTTTTCTGTTGAGTTTTAGTATTAATAGGAACGGAATCATATTCGCTAACAAGTTTAGTCATGAAATCAACTTCATTCCCTTCACTAATTCTATCTATTAATGATGCTGGGAAAGACCCATTCATAAGCATCATGCTTTGTATTATATGAGGTACGGTCATTTCTGATGCATCTGCACTTTCAACAAGTTGTTGAGCAATATTAATCATTCGTACAAATTGAACTGAAGGACTGGCACCTTCATACTCAATATGCTCTGGCACATGCTGCTCGTATTTATTAATATGTTCTATTAATTCTTGCTGAATATCATAGCCAGGGCATGCATGCTTGAAGGGTTCTTGCTCTGCAATTGCCCATAATAAATGATCTGGAGTCAGAAATTCGTGACGTTCGTTAATGGCAAATTTTTGTGCCTTATGAAGAGCCTTGCCAAGATAATATGATTCGTTTTCTAGATAAATCATAGATTATTTATGAGGTTGAATTCTTATTCTTAGTGGGAATCCGGCAGTTTGTGCCATATTTATTGCTTTCTGTTGTTTAGATTGAGCGACATCTAAACAATACGTACCAACAACGCACATACCTTTCTTATGAATCGTAAGCATTATTGTCGTAGCGACAGTAGATTCATGAAAGAATACTTTTTTCAATACTTCAACAACGAAGTCCATGGTTGTGAAATCGTCATTTAACATAACGACATCATATAAATCTGGTTCTTCAACTTTGCTATATGTTAAAGAACTATGTTGTTCTTTATTTTGTTCCATTAATATTATTGTAATAATTTATCGTAAATAGCTTTACTTTCTGCGTCAAAACAACAGAATACTATCTCTGCACAGAAGCCATTTTTTATTTCTTCCAAAACGGTATTTACTGCGACTTGTGCAGCCAAATCTTTCGGATATCCATATACACCAGTACTGATGCAAGGGAATGCAATAGAAACTAACCCTTTATCTTTTGCTAACTTTATAGATGTTCGATAACACGATGCTAGTTTTTCTTCTTCGTGCATTCTTCCACCTAGCCAATAAGGTCCTACAGTATGTATGATATATTGACAAGGAAGATTATATCCATTGGTAATTTTACTTTCACCGACTTTACATCCATGCAAGTTTCTACACTCAGATAATAAACCTGGACCAGCTGCACGATGTATTGCTCCATCAACACCACCTCCACCAAGTAGTGACTTATTTGCAGCATTAACAATAGCATCAACATGCAAAGTTGTAATATCTTCTATTATTACTTTGATTTGTGACATATTGATAAAGATTTATATTTACATAAAAATTAATTCTTATTTTTCGCCTTTTGGACTTTTTTTATAGCTTTTTAGTTGAAGAAATTTGCCATTTAAACAATTTGTGATATTCATATATGAGACAAATTAGCAGTATTTCAATAAAAAAACAAAATAAGAAAAACCCTCTGTTATAATGTCTATTAGCTGCGATATAATATAGTAAATACATGCAATTTCCCAAATACCATATATTACAAATGAGGAAAATAAGAAGGTTTTTAAAACAATTAGACTCTTATTTTCTAATGAATAAAAAGCAAATGACCAAAATAACTAATTAATTAAGAAAGGGGAAAACCAACGCAATTATTAATTGAAATAATATTTTCATTTATTAACAATTCTTGATTATTTAGAGATTATTAGCTATTTGTTTTTAAATATCACATACAATGTATAGCTTAACAATATAAACGATTATCAAAGCGTAAAAACCAGCAAGAGCATCATCAAGCATTACTCCCCATCCACCTTTTATATTCTGATCAACCCACCGACATCCTAAAAGTTTAAATATATCTATTATTCTAAAAGAAACAAAACCGAGTAATGCAAGAATCCAAGTATTTTCACCACAAGGAGCAATTAAAGCTGGGATCCATACTCCAATGAACTCATCAATAACAACAGTGCGAGGATCTTCTCCCCAATACTTTTCCATAATATTAGATGTCCATGCACCTATTATAGTAACAGTTATAGTAACAAAGAGTGTTGCCCAAAATAAAATATCGGCAGACAAGAAACAATATCCAATCCACCATATAGCTAAGGCGACAAGTGCTCCAACAGTACCTGGTGCAAAAGGACAAAAACCAGCTCCAAATCCAGTCGAGAGTATTACATGAAACCAAGGTGCTTCACCAAGGGGATGTTTATTATTATCGCTCATAAGACATACAAATAAGAATAATTATAGTAAAGAAATAAGTATACAATAGCTAGAGGTTTAACGTAATGTTTACATGTTATAAATAATTAGGCGAGGCATGACCTCGCCTAATTATTTATAACATGTTGCATTCTTATTTTTTATTTAAAAGATGCCAACCTTCACGAACCCAAAGGACTAAGGAAGAACCAATAATTATTATTATCCAATCTTGCAACTTCAATCCACAAACATTAAAGAATTGCTGAACTCCAGGAATTTCTACCATTGCAACCTGCCCCACCAGGATAATAACTACGATGGTGAGCAGACCACCACAACCTTTGAAATGAAGAGCACTACGACCAGTCTCAAATGCACGAGCATTGAAAAGGTAGAAGAAGTGAGTCATCACAAAAGTGGTGAAGAGCAGTGTTAACTCATAAGTAGTAACATGTCCCTTCTCGCCAAGTTGCAGAGTGAGTAGGTCTGTGAGTTGTTGAATGTCTGAATGCTGGAAGATATAGAGCATACCGAGCAACATTACGAAGAAGAATCCACCAACGCCTAAGATATTCCATATCATCTGCTTGTTTAGGATGAACGCATTACGATCGCGTGGTTTCTCGTTCATCACACTTGGAGATGGAGGTAAAGATGCCAATGCCATTGCAGCAAAGGTGTCCATAATAAGATTAATCCACAACATTTGTGTAACGGTGAGAGGAGATTCGGTACCCATGAATGCGCCACAGAGTACGAGGAAACAAGCTGTAACATTAACAGTAAGTTGAAAAAGTAAGAAACGCTGTATATTTTGATAGAGCGAGCGGCCCCACATTACAGCCTTACCGATTGAAGAGAATGAATTGTCTATAATTGTAATGTCAGATGCCTCCTTAGCTACAGAAGTTCCATCACCCATAGATAGACCTACATGAGCAGCGTTGAGTGCAGGAGCGTCGTTGGTACCATCACCTGTTACGGCGACAACCTGATTCAAATTCTGAAGAGTTTCCACCAGTCGTTTCTTGTCCATAGGACGAGCACGAGCGATAATCTTTAAATCAAGTACTCGGTCAAGAAGCTGCTTGTCTGAAAGGGCTGCAAATTCAGGGCCAGTGATGATATTGCATTCATTGTCGGTTTCATTCCACAGACCAATCTGACGACCTATTTCCTTCGCAGTACCCGGTGTATCACCAGTCACGATTTTAACATTAATGCCAGCATCAAGACATTCTTTGACGGCATTTGGAACATCTATACGAACAGGGTCAGCAATAGCTGCTACACCGATAAAGTGCAGTGAGCTTGCAATAACTTTACCATCGGTAATAGTCTTATCATTAACTTCGAGTACCTGATACGCAAAACCTAAGGTACGCATAGCACGGTTCTGATATGCGAACAAATGCTCATCGATTGTCTGCTTGTCCACATCGGATGTCTTGCAGAGTGAATAGATAATTTCTGGAGCACCTTTTACATAAAGAACTTTATTACCTGCTAAAGCTGTAGATTCTACAACCGTAGCCATATACTTACGCTCTGTTGAAAACGGCAATTCTTCTACTACCTTAGTATTTTCACGAATGGTGCGATAATCAACACCCTTACCATTCAGCCACAGCAGAAGTGCTCCTTCTGTAGGATTGCCAAGCACCTGAGGCTTCTTTGCGTCAGAGAAGTCAATAGAAGCGGTAGAGTTTACAGCCAAACCTTCGTTTATGATATCCTCTGTAACATTCTTTGCATATACTTTAATCTCATCAACATTCATCTGATTCTGAGTAAGTGTACCAGTCTTATCTGTACAGATGACTGTAGTAGCACCCATAGTTTCACATGCATGCATCTTGCGCACAAGGTTGTTGGTCTTAAGCATACGACGCATTGAGTATGCCAGTGACAATGTAACGGCCATAGGCAGACCTTCAGGAACTGCAACTACCACAAGGGTTACGGCAATCATCAATGTCTGAAGCAAGTAGGCCACGAATTCAATCCAGTCAAAGCCTGTGTATTCGGGAGACATGAAGAACATGATGCAACGTCCGATAACGATGAGAGCAGCAAAGCCATAACTCAACTTAGTAATCCATTCGCTAAGTCCATCAAGTTGTTCGTTAAGAGGAGTCTTAATACTGTCATCAATCTGAGCAGCCTCGAAGACCTTACCTTGCTCGGTCCTGTCGCCCACAGCAAGTACGCGGAATAAACCATGGCCTTCCATTGCTTTCGTACCTTTCATAACATGATTCGTAGGGAAGGTTGCTTCACTATCAAACTCATCCTTATTGATACTTTTGCGACAAATAGGTTCTCCGGTAAGGGTTGATTCATCAACACTAAGTTGAGTAGCTTCAAGTAACTCGCCGTCAGCAGCTACCTCTTCACCTGTATTGAGAATTATAATGTCACCTACGACAACATCCTTTCGAGGAATTTGAGTAACATTACCATTACGGATGACCTCTACAGGTTCATCGTCATTCACTTGATTAAGGATTGTAAATTCTTTATCAGCTTGAAGCTCAAAGTAGAACGCAAGACCTGTAGCTAGAAGGATAGCAACAAAGATACCTGCTGGTTCAAAAAACACCTGACCTCCGTGTCCAAGTCCGAAGTATTCATAGAATGAGATACCGATGGACAATGTGCCAGCAATCATCAGAATTATAATCAGAGGATCGCTAAACTTTTCTAAAAATTGCTTCCACAATGGATCTTTCTCGGGAGGTGTCAAGATGTTGGCACCATGTTTCTTGCGGCTTTCGACCACTTGGGCATCGGTCAAACCTGTAAAATGTTTCTTTTGTTCCATTTTGATTATTATTTAAAATTATACATTCAATCACTGCATAACTGTAAAGGTATAAAGATATGTGTACCTTTATTTTCTCTTTCCAAATATTCTGAGTAGATACAAAAATAGATTAACAAAGTCCAAGTATAAAGTAATAGCACCAATCAATGCTATCTTTTGGGTTGTTTCTAGTTCTTGATTGCCATATAAATATGCCATATGTTTAATCTTTTGGGTATCATACGCAGTCAAGCCGACAAATATAATTACACCTACATAAGATAATATCCAATGTAACATTTCACTATTCAAGAACCAGTTGACAATGGAGGCTATAATTATTCCTATTAGTCCCATAAACAGGTAGCTTTTCCAAGTAGATAGATCTCTTTTAGTTGTATAACCATAAATAGAGATTGCAGCAAAAGTTCCAGCCGACATAAAGAAGACACTAGCAATTGAATCTTGAGTGAAAACCAAAAAGATTGATGCAAGTGTTGCACCTGTTAAAATTGAATAAATAATGAATAGAATAGTAGCGGTGTTAATGGATATGGAATTTATTCTTGCTGAAATAAACCCCACAAGACCAATCTGTGCCAAAAAGACCAAAAATAAAGTTACTCCATTAGAGTATAATAATTCTAAAGCTTGTGGACTATTTGCTACACATAAGGATGTAAGACCAGAAATTGCTAATGCTAAAGTCATCCAGAGGTATACATTCTTTAATACAGCTAAATGTATAGTTTGTACTGAATTCCTAACATATTCTGAAGCATTTAAAGCCTCGGTTATCTTATTTATATCGTACATAATTATAACTATTGTGGTTAATTATTGCTTTCGAATTCTTTTGCTGAAATAGTTGGTCCTAAACCACTACCATATGTTGATAACATGAACTCCATGGTCCCCTCTGTCCATTCGTATTCATTACATGTTACAGAAAATTTACCACCATCATGATACGATGGTCTTCCATTATGTACAGCTTTAATCTTTAATTTATAACTGCTGGTATTTGAAAAAGTGACAGTACGACTAGAATGAGGTGATAGCGTAACAGTTGTATATAAACCACCATATAACTTCATAACCTTTAATGTCATCATATAATCTGATTTGTTTTTAAAAGTAATAGAAGCTTTTTGTTGGTTTTGTGATACTTTACTAGATGATGAATAATAATCACCCCAAGATTGGGCATACATAGTTACAGATGTAACAAGTAAGATAATCAATGTTGCAATGTGCTTTTTCATATAATTTTATTATTATTTGTTATAATTATGTTGCAAAGTTACTATGTGAATATCGTTACATTTATTTATCTGTAATATTTCAGTTAAAAATCATTAGCGTTATATTACATGGGTTGCAACATTGCAAGGCTATTATTATCTTATCTATTTGTTAAGAGGGAAATATTATTTATTTTGTTAGTTCAAATTAAGTGGGATGATATTTTTGATATTTTATTGAATATTTCAGAGTCACTCAATTTAACGACTCCATTTATTCCACTATTTATATATTGTAATTCCTGCTCTAATTCAATACGTAAATTGCCAAATTCATCTTTTGTAATCATATAGTCTTCGGAGTTATAAAGTGTGTCTTTTAACATATTGAGACTTCTCTTCAAACAACTAATTATCGGTCTTCTAATCTCAGGTTGTGTTAAATCTGGTGCTTTATCTCCTCCAAATAATTCATAAATTTTTTGATATTTTTCCTGTAGAGCAACCATCTTAGCATTATATCTATCAAGTTGCTTAACTGAAGCAGGAGGATTAAAATTTATCCCACCTTCGTATGTAGTTATCAACAGAAGCATATATAATGCTTTTTCTCTTCTGTGTATTTTTTCCAACCTGCTATCTATATCTGGGAATGTAATTTCTTCATTATATGGATTGATGACAAGTCTACTTCTAATATTTTTACGCATCATGAAGATATCTAATAATTGTTTATAGAAACCATGATATAAGAATTGATTTTTCTTTTCTTCAGCTTTAGATATCGTAATGACATCGGTACTTATCATAGACATGAAATCATCTAAAATCTTTTGTAGAGTCGTAACAACATCATTATCAATTTCTATTTTGAAATAGTTAGAATATATATTATCACCAATATAACTTTCACCAATTTTTATTAGTAACGATGGTAAAGTTGATCTTAATGACGTAATTCCCATTTTATTACAGAGAATATCTTTACAGAAACTAGCTGTAGTCATTGAAAACAATCCATCTATAACCGTATTTACACCTTCTTCAGAAATAGATGGAGCTAAAAAGCTTATAATCTGATTTATAAGTTCTCTGTCGGTGTTTTTATAATGCTCAATAACTTTTGGTATATAGATAAAATTAAAACCTGCTAATTGACACTCTTTGAATAAAGTTCTATAGTTTTTGACAATTATATTGTTTATTTCTGTTTCTAATCTTGATTCTACATATAGAACAGATGAAGCAGTAATGTTAAATAATGATTTAGGTATAGATAAAATTTCTACATCATCATATTCAGATGTTAATTTATATTTTAGAGCTAGTAATAATAATGCCTCTGAACGGTCACATAGCCCATCACTAAGAGTCATGTCGCTACAATCTCCCAAAAAATCCATTATAAGACCTTTGTCAGATTTAAATAATGTATTTACTGCATCAGAAAATGTCATTTGAGTTGCTGCGATTTCATCTTCTTTATGTATGGCATAACGTTCTTTCAGCAGGGCGTATTGATTCATTTCTCCAGAATCTATAATACGATCTGCTTTAATGAAATCAAATAATATACGACTTATTGAAATCCTCTCTATCTTTTTCATTATGAAAAATCGTTAACTCTTATAATTAGCTATAACATTGTATGCGAACCAACTATTTAGACCTTCAAGAAAAATAGGCTTATCGTTGGAGCCGTCTTTTTGAAGTCCAATTCCATTTGAATACGATTCTACGCTTAATATCTTTGAATATGGTATCTTAAGACCTTTCTCTGGCGAATGATAATATATGTGCTTATCTGTAAAACATACACTTCCGGTACCGATTCTTTGCATTATAGTTGTTTCAATAGGATGACCTTTAAAACCACCAGTACGATAATATACCCCTTTCATAACTCGTACACTTATACCTCTACTTCTACCAACATATTCGCGTTGAACTTTTTGTTGGTGCAATGTAATATTTCTAAAAAACCATACAATATTCTCGTTCTTATTCAACATAAAAGGAAAATCTCCTCCAATTGTTATTTTAGGATTAGGCTTTTTCCCATTTAAAATGTCTAGAAGGACTTCAGCTTGAAGCATTTTTTCTATGGCATGGTTCTTATTAAGAACGTTAGTTGGTAAGCCAGAAAACTGGATGTATCTTGCAACCATCTTTTTTTCTTGATCATCAATAATATTGTCGTTTAAGTACGAATCTATAGCATTATCTAAAACATGGACAAAGACTTCTTCTTTGAATTGATCTTTGATATATGAATTCAAAATAATTGTATTCACTTCTTGCTCTTTCAGATAGAAATCAATTTTGTTGGTAAAACATGATTTGAGTAGGTTTGTTAAATCACGCACACCTTCATCGTGTTTTTGCTTACATACATCATGATAACTGCTAAACCAACCACAATCTTGTCCACAATACTTGCATTTACCCATATCAAATGATTTTAATTACGAAGTTTTGATTGATAATTAACACCTTGTTTAAGGTAAGCATTTAGGAGAATTACAGTAACAAACATAGTTGGTAGTGCTATAATTGAACCTAATAATGACCCACAAAATGTATCATATATACCATGAAGGATTGCAGGAATCGCTATACCTAAAAAATATAATGCTATTCGATACTTTGGATATAAAGAAGCAAATGATATAAAATACCCTGCAATACCACACCATACAGCATGTATAAAGGGCAAACTTGTTAATCTTAATATATTTAGAAAATATGCAGTTGTATATTCTTGTTCTGCATTAATTGTCATTTGATACTGCACACCTTCAAAAACACCAAATGCAATACCAGACATTAAGCCATAAAAAACTAATGTTTGAGGTATTAATGGTACATTGGTTCTGCGATTAATTATAAATAGAGGAAGAGCTTTGCCCAGTTCTTCAGTTAATCCTACACCGAAGATAAAACCAAAAAGAGTTAATGGAAATACCGTGTCAACTAAATTATAGAAAGGATTCAATGAAGGTAATCCAAGTATATCCCATATTAAAAATACTGCAGCTTGTGTTATAAAGAACACAGAAACTGTAGTTTTAATACTAACTTGTGGCGTTTTGAAAAAATAGTAAAAGAATAATCCCCAGATAATCGCAAAATACAAAGAAACTAAGTAAAAAACAAAAAATCCACCTATTGGTAAAAACATTAAAACCGATGGAACTAATCCTACTAAACCTAAAAGTATTAATCTTGTATCGGTGACAATGCTTTTCTTTTTAAAAGCATCTTTGGGAACTAATAATTCTGTTCCGATTTTATTTAGTTGATTAGCAAATGAACCACCATGTTGAACTTTTACTTTTATATTATGTTTCTTTATATATCGCCTAACAGTAGTTGATTCTCCAGTAGTATCATCTAAAAGTGAATCAACCATAAGTAATTGTCCAGAGTTTACATACGTGACCAAAGCATTGTCATCATATGGACCGTATTTTTGATTATTTCTGAGAATATAAACCATAAACTGTTAAATCAAACATCTTACATAGTAATATTATGAACTCATAAACAACAATTTCAGTGATTTCAATCTATTTGTTGTATATTTGAGATTTCGATTTCGCTCATTCTACCATCTGGTGATGTAAACACAATCTCCCTTACATATTGAGTGTTATAAACATAACCTGTTTTGATTGGAATTACTGTATAATTATAATCTGTCAAGCTCATTTCCGATTTTGAAAAGAAATCCTTAAGATCGGTATCAGAAAGTTTCGATTGTTCTTTTAAACCACTTGCTACTTTTTGGGCAAAAGAGTAAATGAAAGGTGCTATAGATGATTTATCGAATTCAGTTACTGCCTCTATTAAATAAGCTACGGGTGAACCATTGTGAGATTCAACATCTAATGAGAACGTTATATTTGTTGGAATTTTACTATTATTCAAATTAACAGATGATGGAATTTCATATGAATATCCTGGTTCTGCTTCAATACCATTTTGCCATAAAAGAATTTCTATATCCTTCATCAAACTTGCTATTTGCATTTCTGGGGATAAAACTTTATTCATGTATTCCAAATACTCATCTTTCGACATGTCAGGAAAAGTTTTTGGATTATACATGGCTTCAATTACTTCAATAAAGAATTTTTGTAAATAGTCATAATTCTTCAATTCATGGAATGAGCCTGTATGGTCAGTTGTAAAATGTATAGATAAATATTCCTTTGATTTTAAACTGTGTAAATTAGGCATTATTTGGGTATACATAGATGCTGGGTAATCAAGACTTAATGTGTATCCAGTATCATTCTTTTCTATAATTTTTAGATAAAAATCATAAGTTCCCTTAGCCTTAATTGTTGAATCATTTTTTATATCGATTCTGACAGATTCAATGGACTTTTGATAATGCATAACATCTCCAACCTTCCAACTAGGTTGTATCAATATATCTCTAGATTGGGCTTTTAAACAGAAAAAAGAAGATATAATCGCTATTATGACCAAAAATATTCTTTTCATATACAAATTTTATTAATATGGATTTGGGCCATATTTATTGTCAAACTCCTCTCCTTTAAAAAAGGCTACATATATACCAAATATTAAATTTACGACTGGTATCAAAAACAAAAGAGCCAACCATCCACTTTTACCTAGGTCATGAAGACGTTTAACGGAATTTGTAATACTAATCCAAATAAAAGGAATAATAATTATTAAAGTATAAATAGCTACTCCGTCTGACATATTATCTCCAGAAATTCTTGATGGAACCATTAATAGACTGAGACAAAAATGTGTTAACCAATATTGTGTACGTCTAATTCTTCCTTTAAGAGAAAATAAAGAGGCAAAAAATGATTCTTTTGAATCAACTGGAGTTTGAACATTGGTATTATTAAAATTGCGATGTGGATTATATTGTGAGTTTACATCCACATTAGAACTATTTGTTTTTGACAAATCAAGTTTCTTTACATAATCTTGACATGGCAAACTATCAAAAACTATATTATGAATACAAGCCGCACTCATATACTTCTTGCAATTATTACATTGATCTTTAATCATAAGCTAAATCGTATGCTATTCATTAAACGTGATAAGGTATTTTCATCATAATCTGATGTCCAAGATGAAATGACACAAGTCTTTTCTGTTTTCTGATCAACTATCATAATGAATTCCCAATATACATCATTATACTCATCGCGAGTAAATTTTACAGTTCTATACCAACCAGTGCTGCCATTGATGTTTATCTGATCATCTTTTATTATATTTGAATTCCATTCTTCTGTATCTTCATCTTTAAAAGTATTCCAATAGTCAATGAAATTCTTTTTAGAATCATCTGTATTGTACTCACTTACAATTGTTATTGACCCATAATCATTTTCTAAAGTGTGAAAAATCAAGCCATCAGAATCTTGTCTAGAACATGTAAAATGACTTGGTTTTTTAAAAATGATTCTACCATCTGTATGCTCATTGTATTCCAATAATGATGATTCGATCATCGCTTTTTCAGCTGCTACAATATCTTTCTGAAAACCTCCTAAAGCTATTGCAATAAAAAAGATAGGTATAATTACAATAGACGCTAATAAAATATAATCCTTGCTTGTAACTTTTCTGTATTCTTTAGGGATAATTGTTTTAACTTGATCTGAGAAACATAAGTATAAGAACCAAACGACTCCCCAAATTACACCTTTTAGGGCTTGTGAAGCCGTATTCAAACCTGTGTTTTCAAAATCTCCTCCAATTAGAGATAATACGTTGGTTATAAATATTAATAGGACATAAATTTTTGCAATGAATACTGCGTTTGGTAGTCTTTTACAGAAGGCGATATCGGCATAAATGGCTACACCAAGTAGCATTAGACCTAGAATTATATCGGAAAAAGCTAAAGACCAACTTCCTGCATATTCGGCAATATCTAAAGTAACGATAGGTAAGATTGCACTAATAATTCCTCCCAATGTCATTGCAAATAAAAAGAATACAAGCCAACCATGAATCTCGGTGGTTTGTTTTAATAATTCTGGCGTATACTGAATGGTGGTATTATTTACATCATTAACTATATTCTCTTCGAAAGATTCAGACTTATCTTCATTCTTTTTTGTCAGATCTATCTTCTTTATGTATGATGGACACGATGTTCCATCAAAGTTAATCACTTGATTGCATTCAGAAGTGTTCAACTTTTTACAGCATTCACATTGAGATTTAATCATATTGTTACAGATTGAAATTTACTTTCTTTATTATTGCCACTAACTTTGAGTGAGAATTACACTCAAAGTTAGTTAGTTACCAATTGGACGATTATCAATCTGTCACCATCTTTCTTACCTAGTAATATCTTTTTCCCTTCGGTAAGTTCAACTGCTTGTCCAATTTCTATTTTGGTATCCAAATCTTTATCCCATAAATCTGGTAATCTTCTGTTTATAAGAATCCACTTGCCATTATGAAAATGGAAATCACCAACAGGTTTCTTTTCTTCAGCTGTCAATTTTTCATTTGGTTCAATGAAACGATTTACATGCCACATATAAAGAGTCTGCTTGTTATATACCATTAATCGATAATTTTCAGGTCTGAATGTACCAGGTTTGGGTGAGTAATATAGGTTTAATACAGGCAATTGTCCTATATACTCTTTGCCGCAATATGGACATTTTGGCTTTGTTGAATTGTCAAAAACAAACCATTTGTGTTCACATTGAGGATTTTGACATGGTTGAATCAAGTCAGTTGTACGAACTAAGGCTTGTTCCCATTCTGCAGCTGATGGACGCATTGCAGGATTGTGAAGACCATCAATAAAAGCTCTGTCAAATAATGCTTTTAAGTACGGGCCACATATTGTATATGGCATTTTAGTTATGTCACCTTGTGGTAATTCGCTAGGTGCTAAATTTTGAACTTTAGGTCTATTACTTTTATCAGTTGGATGTTCAATGAATAATGCCATTTTACCCATAGATAATTCTTCATCTTTAGCAGCATCCAAGTCGTTTACTTTTCCACCTCGTAAAGGATGACGATTAAGCAAATACATGTAGATAAGAACTGCTAATGCATGTCTATCTGTTTGAATACATGGCAATTTTTTTGTCTTATCATCAAGTTTCAATGCTCTAGTTTCAAGAACTTCTGGCGCTATAAAATCAGGAGTGCCTACTACATCTGGAGGAAATTTACCAGGAACCACAAGTCCATCACAGTCTATGACACATGAAGAACCGGAACTAGGATCTACAAGTATATTTTTGTAAGATAAGTCTGAATGAGCCAAACCTGCAGCATGCATTCGTCTTACTGCACGTGCAATTTTTAAACACATATGTAAATTAGTCAAGAATGTGCCTTTATGTTCTGGCTCAACAAACTTGTTACGTAATTTGGCTGAAGCAAACCATTTACCTTCTTTTTCTTGACCTTTAAATCGGCCAGTTGGAAAGAAGAACTTGCTATCATAGAATGCTGATGTAATACCAATCTTTCCATTCCATATGAAAACATGTTCAGGCCATACAAACAAATTTTTCCAATAATCACCTCCAACTTCTTGAAATATTCTCTGTTTATAAAGACCACAGATTATTTCTAAACGTTCTTTATTTGCCGGATTGTTGTGTTTCGCATCGCGAAATACAAGACAAACATATTTTTTATCTGTGCTAAAATAGCAATCTTTCATTCCACCACTAGATTTTACTTCGTCGTAGAATTCAAGAGGAGTGCCGTCAGTAGCTGTAACTTTGATTTTATTTGCCATATCAATAAAGAATTGCTATTGTTCTATCATCATGATTGCCTGGTGACCAGAAATCCATCCATCTTAAAAGTTGGAATCTTGCTTCTTCGTTGTCATCAATTAATTCAACTCCAGGAATATTATCATCTGAAAAACCAGTATGTAGTTTATTCCAGAATTCTTCCCACTTATTATATGAGTTTAAATTATTATCCGTTTCAAACATAGGGTCAGATATACCATCAGTCATCAACATTAGAGCTGTGAAGTCTTCTTCAATTGAAAAGCGGAGTCTATCCATTACAGATTTCGCATCCTTGAAAATTTCTGGCATAGTTAAGAATCTTGTTTGACCAGAAAACTCACCTTCATCAGGAATACCTAATAACTTAAATGTTTGTTTGTCTTTATTGAATATGCACATTGCACCATCACCAACCCAATATGAAGCAACAAACCAACCGAAATCAAATTTTTTACAGATTGCAAACATTAAAGTCGTTGCAAAATCTTTAATACTAAATTCATTTGCGATTGCTGCATCTTTTATATTTTTGTGTGCCTTAAATGCTGCATTTCCTATAATACTATAGATGATATTGGACATTTGTTTTCTTGCATCTTCTTCATTTTCTGCATTATAGTAGGCTTGTATCTTTTCCTCAAATTCAGAACAATTTAGTAATTGCTCTTTGCAATAATTCACTACCGTCTCACATGCAATTTCAGAACCTTTTCTGGAATATTTTGCAGAACCAGCACCATCTGCAACAGCTATTATGTACCAATCAGATTCGTCACAATGATATAATTTGTAATGATCATCACGAGGTTTTCCTTCTTGCGCATGTGAACGACCTCGTTGACTTGCTGCAACAATATCTTTACGAGGACCTGAAGTTTCATTTCCTTGTACCTTCAAGTACTCTGATTCATAATCCGGTTTATAAAAAGTGATTTCTTTTGATGTTTCGATATTCTTCCATAATGAACGTGGATCTGGATTAAATGCAACAGGAATTTTAATTTCTGTTACAGGTTCTCCTTCTAGCCATCCTTTATGCTTATAACAAAGATTAACAGTAAAATCCCCCGGTGTTGTAGGTCTGCCTTTAACTTCTAAGATAAAATCTTCAGTTTGACTTGTATTGTTAGAAATAGCCTTATTTTCATTTTCAAGAATGGAATTTTCTGTAGAATCTGATTCTACAACAGTAGCCACTACTGTTTCATCATTTTTGCCATCAGCTTCTGCGTTATCAATTTCACTGGATTTGATATCTTCTGTTGTAAACTTTTCATTTGGTTCGTTAGATTTATCGTTAACCTCTTTTAAAGATGCATTTAATCCCAACTCTTCAAATCCTTCAATCCATACATCGTCAACCAATTCATTGGGTATAATGAATTGAGCCGAATATTCTTTTCCAACTGTTCCATTAGAAAAGCGTAGTCCTAAAGACTTGACTTTATTTTCAATAATTATTCTTTGATTCATTTTATCATCGTTATATTTTGACCAAGTGAAATTTACCATCCACTTTTCGAAATCTTCGGCTTGAGCATCTGATGCTATAATCCCAAATCTTTCTAAAATATCTATAATTTTTCCCATGATAATTATCCTCTTCCTCTATTTACATCAACACCACCTTCGCCTGTAGCACTTAATGTTCCTTCCAAGCCACACCACGGACAGCTACTTTGAAGATCATCGCCTACACACATTATGTTACCACATTCGCAAACAACTACTCCAAGTTGGTTACCACAACATGGACAAGTTGGGACACCTCGCATTTCAGATGAGTTGATACTGCGATTTGTCTCACCATCTGCCGATAATTTTTTATATATTTCTCCATCGATAGGATAGGCACCAACTAATTTGAATAATCTTGTGTCAAAGCCACCTACACCTTCCATTTCTACACGACTCATGCGTTTTGCATACTTAACAAGATAATTCTGTTTTGTATTTGAACATTTACCAAGTAAAACAACAAAATTTTCATCTATTATGCATGACTGTTTTGTGTCAACTTTTTCAAGATTAATTCCTGTTGTTGGAGCAAGTTTAACCTCATCGTCAGAATAGTCTGTAACAGAAACACTTGTTGCTTTAATTGAAGCTGTAACCCATTTAAAGAATTGGTTAAACGACTCAGAATCGGTGTCTTTTAATCTCAAAACATTGTCTGAAATTTGACCGAGCATTTGAGTATTAACATTGTCACCAATTGAAATTGCTATCAAATTACAAGATTTCTTATAATTTGTATTCCAACGTTTGAAAGCTGCTGTTACGTCATCAGTTGGTGTACCATCTGTAAATAAGAATATGATGGGTTTCCAATCACCTTTAACCTCTAGTGTTGTTTTCTGTATTGACTTATCTAAATCATCCATTAGATAATTCATTGCCGCACCCAAAGATGTTCCACCTCCTACAGGAAATGTAGGTGGATAAAACTTATATAGTTCCGTTAATGGAGATAAGCTTGTAGCTTTACCTGCAAATGCTATAACAGAAACAAATGCAGTTTCAAGAGCATAAGGATCTACACGTAATTCTTGTATAATAGTACGCATTCCGTTTTGAACCTGTTCGATAGGTTCACCTACCATGGACTCAGATACATCCACTAAAAAATAAATAGGTAATCGTCTCATAACTCTATTTTTATATTTAATTAATAATCGTTTAAATTTATCTTGAAGTTACACTCTGTCCAATTATAGGGACACTTGATAAGAACACTTTGCCTGGACCTACTATTCTAGTCATAAGGAAACCTTCACCGGATAGAATATTTCTGACAATATTTGTGTCACGTTGAACAGATATTTGAGAGTCATTAATGTCATACAAAGCTTTAAGATGGTCTTCGTCAACAATAATTTCTTCTCCCGGAGAAAGATTCTTTTCAATTAAAGTATCAACACAATCGAAAAACACAGTTGAATCACCTGTAACTTTTTGATATGTGAAACCAGAACCCGTTAAAAATTTATTAATAGAGAAATTTATGTCTATTTGAACTTTATTATTTGAACCAACATAATCTCCTCTTCTAAGTATTAAAGTGTGTCCGGGTGTAACTTTTATATGTTTGACACTGCCTTGTTTTCCTGTAATAACAAGCTTCTTGGCTGAATTGGCCTTATTTTGGTATTTGACTAGAAATAACGATTCACCAGAAAGCTTACTGCTTATCACACTTGCTAAACCTGAACCTGACATTTGAACTTCTTGTTCAATGCCATTCTCCATATACACTAAAGAACCACGTTCTGCATAAAAGAACTCATTAGTGTTTAGTTCTACTTCTAAGGCTTGAAATATATTGCCAATTAATTTACAATTCATGGTAATTAAATCACAACATTAACTTCTTCTGGTGGTGGCGGTAAAACCAATTCATCAGTTGCACCCATAGACTTATTTCCTTCACCGATAATTCCACTTACCCATTTGAAGAATTTCATCAAAGTAGCACTATCTAATGTATCAATTTGATAAACTTTATCTGTTAAAAGTCGAAGGTCGTCTGTTTTTGCCTTAGGACCAGCTGCACAACATACAATTGTTGCAAATTGACTAGATTTTACCCTAGGTACAATAGTATTGAATAATTGGGTATCAGACGGCTTTCCATCAGTCATTAAAAATAACAATGGCATCCAATCTCCCTTTTGATCATGACTTCCTTTATTTACTTCCTTATCTACTTTTTCTAATAACATTTCAAGAGCTGCCCCCATATGGGTTGGGCCACTATCCGGAGTTGTAATCTCTGGCATTTGAAGTTCGTCGATGGGTGTCAAAGGAAGTAATTGATTTACATCTCTGTCATATGTTATAATACTAATATTTACCGTTTCTAAAGCATACGGATCATTTCTTAAAGTACTAAGCATAGCTTCAATGCCAACCTTTACAGACTCAATCGGTTCACCTTTCATAGAACCAGAAGTGTCGATTAATAAATAAACTGGTAATCTACGTGCCATATATATAATTTTTATTCGTTATTTTTACATAATGCCATAATTTCTTTTGGTAAAGGAGGTAATTCTTCCAAAGTAATGTCAGATTCTCCGGTGTTCTCAATTCTAGTACTAGTAGTACTGATAGAACTTGATATCCATTTGAAATATGCTTTTATATTAATTGTATCTGTCGAAGAGATTTGTATAACATTTGGGGTAATCTTTCGAAGAACGTCTATTTTCGATTTTGAACCAGCAGCACATGCAACAACAAAACCAAATTGTAATTTTTTGAATTCAGAAATAGGTTTTGCTATTGGACCAGAATAACCTCCATCAGATAGTACAAATAAAAGTGGCTTCCAATCTCCTTTTGCTTCTGGTGTATTTTTGTGAACCTCTTTTTTAACTTTCTCACACAACAACTCAAGAGCTTCACCTAATGCAGAACGACCTTTTGCTGTCAATTCTGGAATTCGAGTTTTATATACTTCCGTTAACGGTAAGATTTGTTCAGCTTGTGAATTGTATGTTATTATACTTAAACATACTGTTTCGAGGGCATACGGGTCTCTATTCAGAGATTCCATCAACGCTTTAAGTCCAAGTTCTACAGCAATAATAGGTTCACCTCTCATAGAAGTCGAGGTGTCTATTAAAATATATACAGGTAAGCGTCTCATAATTTTGAAAATATACTATAATGTAGGCTCAATGAACCTACATTATAGTTACTTAATTTTAGTCATTGTCGTTATTATAACCCATGTATGCTCCGTAGATAAAACTACCAGCTAGCATCCACCAAAATGTATTATCATTTCCTTCATAATAATATCCAAACATTGCCATGAATACTTGATATAAAAAATACGTCGCAGGACATAAAATTGCTCCAAGAATTGCACCGCCAATCGATTTGTTTGGTACAAAATTATGTATAACTACTCCAACCAATACAGCTCCTATAATAAGGGCTATAATATACTCTGCTTCTAGCAATATTCCTATAGCAGCTAATGCAATTGCAACTAATACACTTACACCTAAACCTGCTAAAGCAGCCATCATATAATTAGGTTTCTTTTCACCAGATTTACCTAATAAGTCGTTGTTTACGTTATATTCCGACATAGACTTTTGCTTTAAAATTAAACTACGATATTTACTTCAGGAGGTGGAGGAGGAAGCTCACTCATTGTTCCAACATCGGTACCAGTGTCTTCAACCTTCATACTACCTGCACTAACTGATGCAGAAACCCATTTGAAGAACGACTTGATTGTTGCGCTGTCAGCAGTATCTAATTGAACTACACATTCCGTAATCTGCTTTAAGATACTTGTATCTGCACCTTGACCAGCAGCACATGCTACAACCATACCGAATTTACGTTTTCTGAACTCTGCCAAACCTTTATTGATATCATCTGTAGGAACACCATCAGTCATGATAAATACCAATGGCTTCCAGTCTCCCTTTTGTTCAGCAGTAGTCTTTGTTACTTCTTGGTCAACTCTGTTAGCTAACAATGTAAGAGCTTCACCTAAAGCAGTACAGCCATTCGCTTCAATATTAGGCTGTTGGAATGCTGATAATTCTGTTAGAGGAGCAACCTGCTTCGCAGTACTATCAAAAGTTATGATACTTAAATATGCAGTTTCAAGTGCATAAGGATCTTGAAGTAGTGTAGAAACTAACACCTGTACGCCATTCTTAACTGCTTCAATAGGTTCTCCATACATGGAACCAGAGCAGTCTAATAATAGATAAACTGGTAATCGTCTCATAGATATCTTTGTTTTACGGTTTCTAATGTCTGTTCAAATGTTCTATCTTTAGTTGGTTCACCGATAGCGTTGAATTTCCATTCACCATTTCTCTTATAAAATACACCCATTACCATAGATACACTGCCAGCAAATGCAGGATCATTAGCAACATCATATGTTGCAAATACTTCTTTAACTGAAGTTGGAGTACCTTCATAAATGCGAATAGATGCGAAAGGGATAGTTTTGAAATCTTGTCCTCTAAAACTGTTTAATACAAACGCTATTTTTTCAACCTTAGGATTTAATTTTGCCAAATCGACGGTAATTACTTCATTATCCAAACCATCATCGCCATCTGTATCTCCGGTAAGGTCGTCACCACTATGTTTGATTGCACCATCGTTTGATTTCAAATGTCTAAACCATACTTGGTCAATCACATTTCCAGAAGCGTCGAATTCAGCACAACTTGCATCCAAATCCACAGCTTCCGTACTTTTTATGCCGAACCAACCTGTTTTTACAATTGCTCCCCAATTGACACCAACACAGATATTGGTAAGTTTAGAACCATTGTTCTTCTCAAGATTGATTCTTTGTCCTTTTTCTAGTCTGATAGCCATATTCAACAATTATTTGTTATAGTCCTTCATCACACGTGCAATTGTGTATACAATTGATTTGTCTTCATAAGCATCACCAATTGCTGCAAACTTCCATTCACCATTACGACGGTAAAGTTTACCCATAATCAAAGCTCTTTTACCTGCGCAATTTTCTTTTGTTGCAACATCGTATGAAGCAAACACTTCTCTCACTTTAGTTGGTGTACCCTCATACATTCTAATAGATGCGTATGGTATTTCAGAGAAATCTCCTTGAAAATCTTCGTTGTTATAAATATTCAAAAAGAATACAATTTGATTAACGTTGCTATTAACACGTGTTAAATCCACTGTGATAATTTCATTGTCTAAACCATCATCGCCATTTTGATCACCAGTAAGGTCATCACCTGTATGATGTAAGGCTCTGTCGGCAGAATCTGCTTTACCATCAGGTAAACCTAGTTGAGGATTTCTTGTGCGGAATTGATAAAGTGGAGAATAGATATGATCAATCGGAGTTCCTTCTGCATTAAACAAAAGACAACTTAAATCTAAATCTACATCAACCACTTTAGAACTCAAGCCAAAGAAAGCCTTTTTAACTATAGCTCCCCAATTACATCCAACACAAAAGCTGGTAAGCTTAGAACCATTACTCTTCTCAAGATTGATTCTTTGTCCTTTTTCTAGTCTGATAGCCATATTACTTAATTTTTTAATTAATTGTACTTGTTAAGAAATTCTTCAAGACCTTGTTTCTGTCCAACACCAATAGCTTCAAATTTCCATTGGCCATTGCGACGGTATAGTCTACCAAATTCTACAGCAGTTTCAATACTGAAGTCTTCTTCAAGTTCATATTTCATAATTTCTTCATTTGTATCAGGATTATATATTCTGATAAATGAATTGTGAACTTGACCGAAATTTTGCTTGCGTTCAGCAGCCTTATGGATTGTCACAACAAAACAGATTTCATAAGCATTTGCGGTAATCTTTGATAAGTCAACCTTAATGGTTTCGTCATCACCATCACCTTCACCAGTTAAGTTGTCACCAGTGTGCTCTACTGCATTATCAGGAGATTTCAAGTTGTTGTAAAACACAAAATGTTCGTCAGAAAGCAACTTCTTGTTTTCTCCGAGAATAAACGCAGAGGCATCTAAGTCAAAATCTACACCTGTACTTGATGAGTTGGTATCCCATCCTAATCCAATATTGAACTTCTGAAGTTCAACATTTACTCTTTGTCCTTTTTCTAGATTAATCATACTGTTCGCTTTGAATATTTTTACACTGCAAAAGTAATGTGGATTTTCAAGAGATGTGGATTTTCTGAAACGTTACAATTAAACAGTGTATCTTTGTTTTAACAAATGTTGCAATATTGCATACTATTAAATTATTTACTACCTACGCTATACTTGAAGCCCCAATTGTATAATCTGTCACATTCAGAATGGTTATTATGGAATGTTACAAGTTTTTGTACTTCTATAGAATTGTCCTGTCCAATTTCTATAGAAGCAATAGCGCAAAATCTTTTATTACAATTTTGTTGTCCCATTTGGACTATGACATCCTCACATCCTGGCACAGAAATTTTAATTGTTGCATTGGTATCAGACCATTTGGCAACACCTTCAAATATAAAGGTGTAAACAGTAATCCTTTTTATATTAGGAATACCAATAGGATTGACTAAAATAGTTTCACCTGATTCTGAAGAACCACCTCTGTCATCTCCCATATGCCAAATATATGGAGATTGGGTATAACATCCTTGACGAGTTCGCTGATTTCTATCTCCTCCACGTCCATGTGAAAATTGCAAACCATCAATCAGCATTTTAGATCCATCTCGCAATTCATAAAAACAACCTAAATCTAAGTCAATTGACTTCCCAAACATTTGTTTTAAAAAGCTACCTTTGCTCCAATCTAAATTGATTTTAATCTCACCTGTTATAGAATTTTTGCCTTTCCTTAAATCTATACGGTGTTTATCTCCACTCTTTTCAAGGATAATTGCCATTATTATGTAAATTTAGAGATTAATTCTTCCAATCCACCATGGTGTCCAATGCCTAGTGCTTGAACCATCCATTTTTCATTGCTTCTATAAATACGACATAGTTCTAATGAAGAACATTTAGAGATGTCTTCAGTCAAGTCATATATATAGTCTTCTTTACCTAAAATGTAATTGCCTGGTTTATAAATGCGAAAAAACGATTCTTTAATTTTACCAAATTTAGTTCCATGTTCATTCGCACCATATATACTAATAGTAAATACGATTTCTTGAACTTTTGGATTTATTTTTGTTAGGTCAACTATAACTGATTCCCTGTCTTCAGGACAAACACAATTAATAATACTTTCTCCGTGTTCAACTGAGCCATCAGGAGATTTCAAATTATTGTAAAAGACAAAATATTCATCATGAATGATTTTCCCGTTTGTACCAATCAAAAATGCAGCCAAATCAAGGTCATATTCATAAGAGCGTCTAAAAAATGAATTACCCTTAACTGGAAATTCCCAATTGATTCCCAAAAGGAATTTATTCATTTCAAGGACTATACCTTTGTCTTTTACAATTCGAATTGCCATAATTAAGTAAATTTAGAAACTAATTCTTCCAATCCACCTTGGTGACCAATTCCTAATGCCTGAACCTTCCATTCACCATTTCTGCGATAAAGACGACAAAACTCAACAGAAGCGCAAGTTGAGAAATCTTCTGTTAAATCATAACGATAGTCTTCTCTACCTTCTGAATCATTGCCTGGTTTATATAAGCGTACATAAGCACGTTCTACTTGACCAAAGTTTTGTCTTCTTTTTTGGTATTCATATATACTAACAGTGATAATGATTTCTTGAACATCAGAACGTACTTTAGAAAGGTCTATATCCATGATTTCATCATCACCATCTTCAGATGTTTTACCATCCTCATCGTCAATAGAACCAATAACAGAAAGTTCTGGATCAACGGGACGAGATTCAGTTCTTAGTTTGTCGTTATTGCTCCAATTTGAAGCTAGAACAATTCTTGATAAATCATTTGGTTTTACACGTTTTTCTGAATTGTAAAAAACCAAGTAATCATCTGTTAGAATCTTTTTATTAGAGCCAACCATGAATGCAGCTACATCAAGGTCGAAATCGAACTGAGAGGCATCTTCGTTGACATCCCATCCAAGTCCAACATGAAATTTATTCATGTCAAGGACTCTGTTTTCACCCTTAACTAAATTTATAGCCATTAGTCTACATATTTATTGACAAAATATTGAAGTCCGCCTTTGAACCCGTTACCAATAGCTTCAAATTTCCATTCAGAACCACGTTTGTATAATCTGCCAAATTCTACAGCAGTTTCAATACTGAAGTCTTCGTCAAGGTCGTATCGCGCAATCACTTCATTATTGATTGCGTTATAAATTCTAATATAGGAATTGTGTACTTGACCAAAATTTTGTTTACGTGTTTCTGCTTCATGGATAGTAACAGTAAAAATAATTTCCTGAATACGTGGATCCACTTTTGAAAGGTCTACAGTTAGGGTTTCATCATCACCACCGTCACTATTACCTCCTGATGTATCATCACCTGAAGATTCTACAGCTCCATCTGGTGATTTAGGATTATTGTAGAATACAAAAAACTCATCTAATGGTAATTTCCCATTTGAACCTAACATAAATGCAGAAGCATCCAAGTCAAAATCATAACCAGTACTCTGATTTGGGTCCCATCCTAATCCAACACCGACTTTTGACAAGCCTATTTCAATGCGTTGGCCTTTCTGTAAATTAATCATAACTATATTTATTTAATTGTTTATTTAAAAACATTATAAGAAAATTGCATTATAAAACATATAGAAATGCACTAGGTATATATGCAGTAGCAACAATACAAACACCTTTCATTTCTATAACTACACGTTGTTGTCCTGCCACTCTTGCAACACGTCCTTCAACTCCTGTGAAGTCACCATCAACTATCAGAACTTTATCTCCATTCTTATAATGACAATTTTCAGGTTCAACAAGTTTTATATGTTCACTCTCTACGCTTGTCAACCTTATGAAATTCAACATTTCGTAGTAGGGTACAACAACTGGAGGATGTTTTTCGTCTTGTTGAGATACAACTTTTGTCTTGTCACGATAAAAACGCAAATGGTTCAAATCATTTTCCTTACGAAATAGTTCTTCCAAATGGCTTTGAGTGGAATAGACAAAAACAAGATTGGGAAGAAGCGGTTCTAACACACGTTTCTTCTTTCCATTCTTATTTTGAATAACATGATGCTTGGGGATGTAGACGTAAGCTACACTCTTTTTTAGGGTATCTATATCCTTTTCAACCCGATTGTAAGTAGCTCTAAGAACAAACCATTGATAATTTTCTATAGGCACATAGAGGGAGGACACCCCTGTGTTTGAGTTCTCGTCAAGCTGATGACTTTGAACTTCGAGGATGACGTTGGAGGTAAGTCCATCGTAAGGAGGATTTGTTCCGCCTCTTCGGTCGTTCACATTAGACAATGTGTTCATAACTGCAAAATCATTCCTATGTCATAGTACAGATTTCGTAAATCTTCTATTAG
>ENA-UOJO01000290-UOJO01000290.1-human-gut-metagenome-genome-assembly--contig:-P57-NODE-290-length-82195-cov-114.809070_pt1 | contig 82195 bp, 131 predicted proteins | sample MGYA00242351_ERZ723898 | MGnify/ENA metagenome assembly ERZ723898 | reverse complement strand
GGGGAAAGCGTACCCGTCACATCTTGGTATGTAAGCGGCACTTGATTGCCGCCTGTCCCCATCCTCGCCTGCAACGCCGGGACCTGCTCTCCGCACTCGCGGATGACATCGCAGGCGTGTGTCATGTCCAGTGCCACCGCCGGTGCAACCACAGCGGGCTTATTCCCGCCGCACTCAGCGTTGAGTGTAGGGGACAGCTCCTCCTGATAGCCGATGCTCCGCGCCTGTTCACTGTTGCCCAGCTTAAACCCGGCGCATACCACCGGCTGATTGTTCCCGCTCATGCCCGCCGCTGCGGTCAGTGTGGGCGCTCGGTCGTCTGTCCGCAGTTCCGCGCCGCCCTGCTGTGTGGCCATACAGAATATCGTCTGATCGTTCCCCGTTCCCAGCGTCCCGCTTTTCTCCGTCTGCACTAACGCGCCTTTTCCTCCTCCGTCACAGCCCCCCTGATGCGGACTGCATACGATGTTGGGGCCTCTGTCGGCGCAGGGGCTTCCGTCCGCTCTTGCGGTGAGGCTCCTTGCGACTGCCGGATTAAAACCGCTTTCAGCAGCTTCGGCAAATCTTTCCCCCGCCTCTCCGCTCTCCGCAATATCCCCTGACACGCTTTCGCCGTCAAATTGTATTTCGGATGCGGTGTCTCCTCCAAAATCTGCGACAACCGAGATACGACGACGGCGTTGGGGCACTCCCCAGTATTGCGCGTCGTGAGTTCGCCACACCACGCTCCATCGTCCTCCCATTTCATCGTGATACCCTCCCCAGGTAGGCCAACCCTTTTCAGGCACTTCAATACCGGGGGTTTCCGGCTCGACGATTTTGATGATCTCTTCGAGCACGGCTGCGAAGTCTTTTCCTTTGTTGCTGCTAAAGGCTCCGACCACGTTTTCCCACACGAGATACCGAGGTCTAACCATGTCACCTGTCCGTCCATTCCTTTTGTCCGCCTCCCTCATTTCTTTTACGATGCGTACCTGCTCCATAAGCAGGCCGCTTCGCGCTCCCGCCAAACCGGCGCGTTTCCCGGCGATGGATAGATCCTGTCTAACAAGGTGAACCACCTGTAATACACCAAACGGGTTCAATCTCTGCCCCATTTATTTTCGTAATATCGCCTAAATGTTTCACCTAAATCACCTCCTAATCTCCAAACACCACGCCGCACTCGTCCTTCAGCACGTCCTTGATGTGCTTCCGCTTGATGCGGCCCTCGTTTATTTCCTCCGCCAGTTTCTCCAGGCACTCGTACAGATACGCAATGCTCTGCGTGTCCCGGCTGTCCGCCGTCTCCTCTTGGACGTGCCAGCCGCATTTGTCCATCAGCACCATTGCCACCATGTCCATGTTCTCCCGTGTGCCTTGCAGCTTGCCACGCATAAAGATGCGGTCGTCCCTGCTCAAATGCTGTTTACCCATTCCCGTCGTCCTCCGAAATGTGCACCACCTCATAGCACCCGAACCGTCCGCCGTTTCGATACGCCTCACATATCGCGCTTCGTGTGCTGGCGTAGGATCTCCCGGACCGATGTGCCAGCTCCGCTGTGGTGGTGCCCCACCAACGGGGCAGGCGATATTTGTCCCGCGACACGATCATATACACCGTCGTCATGGGCTTACACCTCCCCGCACCGGCGCAGGCGCAGGCTGTCCGCCAGTTCCCGCGCTGACTGCTTACGCTTGCGCTTCCGGTCCCGCGCCTGCTCCCAGCAGTTGCGGCACTCGGGGTACGGGCAGTTCATGCACGTGTCTATGCGCTCCTGCGGCTCATGCTGGCTGTCCTCCACCGCGCCGCTCAAAAATCGTCCTGTCTCTCCGCAATGTTCCTGCCGCCGGCTCTCCGCCGCGGCATCCACCGTCAGCCACGGTGCCTTGGCGCTGCCCAGGCTCCGCATAAATGCGCCGACGCTCATCGTTCCCTGCATTGCGTACATGATGTTCTAAACCTCCCTCACCGTGATGCCGTGGAAATACAGCATCATCTTTCGTTTCATCACAAATAGCCTGTATGAGGCGTTTCCGGTATCGCGAAGGCCCTTGCTGTCCTCCACCACCGTCTCGCCGCCCTGCTCATATACGAAGTCGGCCACGTACTCTATGCTTTTCTCCTTCGTGCCGTCCTTGTGTACCTGCTTCGGTATCAATTCGTACTTTACCTGCGTCCGCAGGCCGGATATTTCACCGGCTCTCTGCATCAGCCACAGGTCCATGTACCGCCGCGCCTCCCGCTTGCTGTCAAAGTGCATCAGCGTGCCGTCCGGCATGGTCAAGTCCACTTTCTCGGCGTGGAGCTTGTTTCCCTTTTTCGGCTTTGCGGCCTTTTCCGTCTCCTGTGCTGCTTTCTGCGCCTGTACTTTTTGCAATATCTGCGCCTGAGCCTTCTGCCCGAAGCGGCCTATGTCCTCCATTGTCAATCCCATCGGTTCAGTCCCCCTCCACCGTGCCCATTTCCAGGCGCCGCCTCCGTGGCCGCTGGTGGAACTTGTCGACCGGCTCATCGTTGTCTGTCCGATAGCTCAGTTCCGTAAAGGTCATCTTCGACCCGTCGAAATAAAAATTCACGTCCCCTGTGCGGCCCCTTCGGTTCTTTGCCACCGTGCAGCCCACCTGTGTTTCGTCCCCCGGATCCGTTTTCCATAGGAATATGACCTTCACCGCGTTCTGCTCCAGCTCGCCGCTGTCGCGCAGGGAGTTCAGCTTCGGCTTGTCCGTTTCGTTCACCGTGCGGCTCAGCTGCGCCGCCGCCACAATGGGTATCTCCAACTCCGACGCCAGCAGCTTCAGCTCCCGGCTTATTCCGCCCAGTTCCAGGTTGCGGTTCTCGGCTTTCTTGTCCTTTTCGCCGATCATCAATCCCAGATAGTCCACCACGATCATTTTCAGGTCATCTATGCCCAGCGCCAGTTCCCGTATGCGGCTCACCGTCACATCCGGGCCGTCATAGAAGTACACCGGCAGCCGGCTCTCCCAGCTTGCCGCCTCAGCCACGCTGGCCCACAAGTCCTCATCCTCCGGCATCCCGTCAATGAGCTGGTCCATCGTCACGCCGTCTGCCCGCTTGGCCAGCAGTCTCTCTCCCACCTCTCCGGCCAGCATCTCCGCCGTGATGTGCAGCACCGTCTTGCCCTTCATGGCGGCGGCTTCCGTCATCTCCATGCACATGGCGCTCTTTCCGCAGCCCGGTCTCGCGCCCACAAGGATCAGCTGCCCCGGCCACAGCCCTTTCAGCGTCGCGTCCAGCAGTGGGAAACCTGTGTCTATCCGCCCCTCCTTTTTGCCGCTGATGCTGCTCATGGCCTCGCTCATGGCGTCCGACATGGTTTTCAGCCGTCCGCCCCGGCGTGAGCGCATCTTCTGGTGGCATATCACCGCCACAGCCGCCTGCGGGTCCTCATCCGTGGCCAGCGCCTCCATCACCGCCTTGGTGAAGCGGCGCTTCTCCGCCTTCTTCCGCACGATCCCGGCGTATTCCAGCACGTTGGCGCTGGTGGGGGTGATCTCCATGCACTGCAGCAGGTAGTTGCGCGTTTCGCTGCTGTACAGGCCCTCCCGCTCCAATTCGCTGGCCACGGTCAATCCATCTATGGGCTTCGCCGCCACGTGCATCCGCCGTATGGCGGTGAATACCTCCTGGTTGGTGTTGATGTAGAAGTCGTCAGCCTCCACCGCGTTCAGCACGTCCTTTACGCACGCCGCGTCAATCAGCATTGAACCGATCACCGCCCGTTCCGCGTCCCCGGAGTAGTCCTGCTGCCACAGCGCTACCTCCGCCGCCGGCGCTTTCTCGATCACGCCTATTTCCATGTGTTCTTCACTCCTTCACCGCGCCCTGCTCCTTCACCATGTCGGCAAATATCTCGTTGAAATACCGCTTCATGTCATAGGTGCTCTGCACTTTCTTCCCCCACCACTGGCTGTTCAGTGCGAAGTACAGCACGTTGTCTATCGTGTCCCATGCCACGCCGTTCTGCTCGTGCAGTTCATTCAGTGCCACGGCCTGCTTCTGCATTTCCGCCTCCGTGGGCTGCGCCCTGCCGGGATTGTCCCGGGCCTTCTCCTGCGCCAGGTACTGTGCAATCTGATAGGCTTCGCTGCCGTGGTCAACAGTGGGAGCGTCGTTTTCAGGGATGAACTCCTGCGTGTAGTTCCCCTCCAAGGTTTTCTGGAAGTTGTCCGGGCTCGTGATGAGCCAGTCGAAATTGGCCACGAACCCCCGCTTATTCTTCCCCTTCAGGAACGGGCTGTTCTTCACGTTCTCAATGGCTTTCAGCACACCGTCCACGCCGTTTTCCCGGATACGGGCTTTCAGCGACCGTCCCCGCTTGGTCTCCGCCGTTACCTTCATCACCTGTGTCAATCCGGTGTCGTTCCACGCTGCCACGATGCGTCGGACATCACTTGTCCGACACACAGGCTCTTTAGAGCCTGTATATATCTCTGGCTCTATCTCTGACTCTGACTCTATCTCTGACTCTCCGTAACCGATTTCGCACGGTGTTGTAACATCGTTACGCTCCGGCGCAGGCAAAGCCTTGCTTTTCCTTGCCCGATAGTCCCGCATCCGCTGGGCCGCAGCGCCTTCGCTGCCCACATTTTTCACCGCGTAGGGCAGGAAAACCTCCGTCAGGTCACTGGATGTCTCTGCCAACCCGCAGGAGAGCAGATATTGCAGCGTGACCTCTACGTTTGCCGGATCCTCGTCCAGGTCTAAGGCCAGTTCATCGGCGAATTTTTCCTCCAGCCCCGACCATTTCAAGGTGCCGCCGTGCTTCATCGCCATGAGCTGCATTTTCAGGTAGATGATGACGTAGGTATCTCCACCGGCTATCTTCCGCAGTTTCTTGATGCGCTTCGAGGTAAAGAAGTCGTCGTACAGTTTCAGCCAGAAATATCGCTTTTCTTCCGCCACGTGAATCACTCCTCCCTCAAATGCCCAGGTCGTAGTCCTCGTCCGCGCCGTCCCGGTCCCAGGGCAGCGGCTCGTCATCCTCTATCTCGTGCAGTGTCGCCGCGCTTTGGGGCGCGGCGTTCAGCGTCCCGCTGGGCTTTCCGGCGGGGGTCTCTCCTGTGCACAGCTTTTCCAGCTGCGGCAGCAGATCCGCCAGCCGTAGGAATACCTCCACCGGCACCTGCAGCAGCGTTTCCAGCGCTCCCAAAGGGATCACATGGTCGGCGCGGAGCTCGCTCCACACCTTTGCCTCGCCGTCCTTGGTGGTGTACGGTTTCTGCCGCCATATTCCCACCACGCATACTGCATCGCCCTTTTCCAGGCACGCGCTCAGCTTCGTGGCGGCGTTGTCACCCACGGCGCACACGTTCATAAACTGCTTGCTGTCGTAGCCCATGCCGAACTCTACCTTTGGCAGGTTGTTCTTGGGTATCGCGCCTATCCGGGGATCCCGGCTGACGGAGCCGGTACAGATCATGTACTGGCTTCCGTCAGCCTTGCCCTCTCCGTCCAGACGCTTCCGAACGAATAGAGGCATTACTGCTCGCCCTCCCCGAAGAACCCTGCGGAGTAGTCCTTCGTCTCCGTCTTGCCCTCTGCGGGGCTCTGTGTGCGTTTGCGGGTCTGGGCGGTGTCGCTACCCTTCTTCGGCTCTGCGGCGCTCTCAGGGGGCGCTGTGGGACTGGTGGCGGCTGTTTCCTGCTCTGCGGTGGGGGTATCGTCCTCCACCACGTGTCCGGTAGTGGGGATGACCGGCTCGGTCTCCGCGCCGTCCCCCGTGGCCACCACGGTATCGTCGCTGTCCTCGTTGAAGTAGCTGCGTACCTCGTTGGAAAGCGGGGCATAGCCGCTGTTCAGCAGCTGGCGCATCATGGTCTTGCGGCACATCTTGTCCTGTCCGCCGTTCACGTCGTACCAGGGCGTACCGTTCAGCAGTTTGGTCTGCTCCTTGGCGTCCAGCTCGCCCTTGATAAGTGCGTTATACTTATCCAGTTTGAAAGCCGGGGAGTAGCGGTCCGCGTGCTTGAGCAGTTTGTCCATACTCCAATACTCGTAGCGGAACGTTCCGTCCTTCAGCTCGAAGTAGGCGTAGTAGCCGATGACCTTGTGGCTCTCGCGCTCCTCGTCTGTGTCGTACTTGGCCAGGTTGATGACCGGCTTGCCCGTGCGGCGGGAGCGCCCTTCCAGTTCGCCCTCGCGCACCTCCACACAGTCGATGTCCGCGTAGTAGCCTGTGGACATGGCCAGCTGTATGTAGCCCTTGTACGACATCAGGTAGGTCGCCACACTGCCGTAGGGCACGATGTAGTAGCCGTGTCCGTAGATTAGACCCATGCCCTCGCCACGCAGGCCGGCGGCGATGATGGTGCCGGGGTCGCAGGCTTTCAGCGCCTCGCTGGCGCTCACCGCGCCGATCAGGGTGCTGGTGAACCGCGCCGCCATCTTGTCGTTCTTCAGCGCCCGCGAGATCATCTGCTGGGTGTTGGGCGCCGTGATCGCCATACTGAATGTGGGCTTCTTGGCCTGCGCCATCTGCGTAAAGCCCGTCTGATTCTGCGTTTTCATGTTCCTTCTCCTCCCTTACTCCTGCGGCACACGCCCGTAGCGGATGCCCTTAGTCCTCATGTACACACGCAGCTCGTCCAACTGCGCCGCCGTACCGAATACGCGGAAATCCACGGTGTAGGTAGGTTCCGGCTCAGACACGGCACGCTCAAATGCTTCGCGCTCCACGGTGGCGATGACCTGTCCGACTTCACTGTGTTCTTCAATTACAGCGTCACCGGCGGACGCCATGCGGACAGCAGCACAGGCGGCTTTCTGCTCCTCGTACTTCGCCGCGGCCTCCGCTTCCTTGCGCTTTCGCTCTTCCTCGGCGGCCTTCATGCGGCCCAGTGTCTCGTTCTTCACCAGCACCGCGCTGATGTTCCTGGTGCGGGTGTACTCGTCCAGCAGCGTGGTCTCGAACTCGCTGTGCAGCGCACGAATGGCGTTCAAATCGGCGCGGCAGCGGTCTATGGCGGCGTTTATGTCCATCTGTGCCGTGCTCTCGGCATAGGTGGCGTTCAGCCACTTGGGGTTAAAGCAGTCGTCAAAGGTCAGCCACTCCGCCATGTCGCACACCACCTGGGCGAAATATTCAGCAAGGCGATTTTTCTTCTCCTGCTTCGCCGCCTCCTCCATCGCTTTGATCTGCACGTCCAGCGCGTTGGCCGCTTCCTCGCACAGGGCGGTCAGCTCCTTACACTTGGTCTCAAAGCTGCTGTACGCCTCCAGTGCCGCCGCCTTTGCCATCTTGCGGCTCTCGTCGATGCGGTCACGGATCTTCCTCACCGCCGCGCGATATTGTTTCGCTTGCGCCGTGCTCTCCGGTGTCACCGCCATCGTCCGCAGAGGTTCCAGGTTCTCCGTCAGCCACACCTTTGTTTCCTCGAAGTTAGCCTCGATCTGAAACTGCCGCAGCGGAGCCAGGTCTGTGGTGATGCGAAATTCCGCCGCGCTCATGCCGTCACCTCCGCGTCGTACTTGGTGATGTGTTTCACCCTGTCCGCCCACGCCGGGTCAATGGCGCTCTCCGGCAGGTCCACCTCTGTGATGATGGCCTTCTTCTCCGTGCCCTCGCCCCCGGGGACAAGCACCTTGTCCCCGGGGTGCAGCGGCAGGTCGGTGAGGAAGGTGTACGCCTGTCCGCCGTAGCCGTTCAGCTTCGGCTTGTGATACATCGCCTTTACGATCATCCCTGCTCACCCTCCTTCTTGGCATCGGCAGCGCCCTCTTCGGGCCGCGCTTCTGCGCTCGCGTCTACGATCTTTCCCAGAACGCCAAGCTTGACCAGCGTGCAGGCCGTACACACGGCTTTGTTGTCGCGGAGGTTCTTTTCCGCGGCACTGTCAACGCCTGCCAGGCAATGCGCAAATTCCGCAGCGGTCATAGCTGCTCCCCGCGTCACAGATTGGAAATCCATCCCCTCCTCCGTCTTGCGCCCGAAGCACATCATGGCAAAATTCAGGTTGGCTTCCTCCTGCAGCACCTCGCCGGTCTCGGCGTTGGTCATCGTCAGTTTCAGTTTCATGTGTTTCTCCTTTCGATCTTTCAGAGTCGTAATATTGCCGCCGGGGGTACCCCGTTGAGCACGTTGTTTTGGTAAAAGTCCGTCTCCTTTTCCAGCAGCCACGCCATGTCCTCCTCCTGCTTCGCCCTCTCGAAGTGATAGGTGCGTATGCTCAGATCACCGTCCATGTTTTCCAGGCTTGCCATCAGGTCTACGAACTCGTACCCGGTCGCCAGCATTTGGTGCAGTATTTGGCAGTAGTAGTGGTCGGGTATATGCCCGTCCCACTTTGCCCATCCCGCTTTGCCGTTTGGTGAGCTGGTCTTTATCTCCAAAATGCCCTTCCGCCCTCGCTCGTCAGTGACCTCTCCGTCAAGCGTGGCAAATATAAAGGGCCGTTCTTTCTGGTACAGAATGTCGTAGGGGTAGTAGTCCACTGTGCGTCCCGGGTGTATGGCCGTGTACAGCCCACGCAGTGCCGGTTCCATCCGCACGCCGCGGCTCACCGCCGCGCTGCCGCTCAGATCCTTGGCTTTCTCCGCGCCCACCTTCAGCCGCCACAGCTCCAATTTCGACATCCACGGGGACATCCCCACCACCGCTGCGGCTTCACTGGCGCCTATGCCCTGCATACGTCCTGCCAACCAGTCTTCCCTGTTCTCAAAGTGCAGCCGTTCCGTTTTTCTCCACTTCCTTCCTGCAAATAAAAAGAGCGCCGCCAAGCTGTTCGGAATTTCCGAACCACTCGACGACGCTCCGCCCTTCCCGCCAACTGACTTAGGCGGGGTACACTATTTGGTTTTCAGTTCGTCCCGCTTCACCGCGACGACCTTTATCCGATCCTTGAGAGGGATGATCTCTATCCGCTGTCCCTTCGCCAGCGCCATATTGATGGCGAATACCTGCTCCGCCGTAAGATTTATTCCCGCCATATTCTCTCCATTTCCCTTACCTGAAAAGCCCCAGGGCTTTACAACTTGTCCACGCGCCCACCAGGGCAGCTCCCGCGAGAAGCAGCAGCCACAGCGAGCCGCCGTTCTCCACCTCTCCGATGATGCCCCACGCCAGAAAGGCGCTCACGCCCAGCAGTACCTTCCACTTCCGGTCACGCCGGCGCTCATTTCTGGTCCTGCTCATCATTGTCCTCCTCCATGTACGGTTCTCCGCACACCGGGCAATACATATCCCGGCGTACCTCTATGCCGTTCTCCCCGTCCAGGTTCTCTTTCCTCTCCCGGATCACCGGCGCGTCAAACCTCACGCCGCATATTCTGCACCGCCAGCTCATAGCGTGATGGCCGACCGCAGATCGTCTATGGGGATGTGCAGTGCCCGGCAGGCTTTCTGAAGCTCCCGCACCGTGAAGTCCAGCGGGGCTTTCTTCCGCTGCCGCAGCGTCTTGGGTGTCATTCCCAACGCTGCGGCCAGCTCCTGCTTCTGCACGCCCTCTGTCTCCATCGCGCCGTACAGCAGCGCCACGATCTTCTGCTCCGTTGGGTTCACGCCCAAGGGCTTCACTCTCGGCATTTTCTCCCCTCCCTGTTGCTTAAAAACCTGTCCACAAAGTACGTCTGCCCTCTACCCGTTACCTTCACTGTTTTGCTGACAGTAACAGAACCGTCCGACCGGCTGATGGCAGTTTCCTTGATACTGAAAAGCCCCATTTCCATCGACCGCTGCGTAGGCATATTGTAGTCCGTCCCGCTGCGGCGGATCAGGTAGCCGTTGTCCCGAAGCCATGCAAACAGCCGGTTCTGTCCGATGTTTACGCCGTTCTGCCGCAGCAGCTTTGCCAACTCACCCACAAGGATGGACGTGTGGGACGCGCTCACAGCATCCGCAAACAGCACCTTCGGTCTATCTGCTTCGGCCTGACGCTCCAACAGTCTGCGTCTCTGCTGTTCCTCCTTGAGTGTGGTAGCCAGTTGGATAATGTAGTCCGGGTCAGTCAGTGTCCGTTCGATGACCTCTGGGGTCATATACGCGCCGTTGCGCCGAATTGACGGCAAAACCTCATCCGTAACCCAGTCGGTAAATTTCTCCGCAGTCGGCAGTTTTGAGCCAAACACGAGTCTGTAAATGTCACTTTCAGGTATAAAAGCCATTTCAATAGTCTTGTCAGCAGACTGCGGGTGAGGTATACGGTGTTTTGCCGTATACCGGCAATGTGAAACAATAGCGTCATTCGGGCGGGCGTAGCCCAGGGCTTTCGCAACGTCGCTGGCGCAGAATAGGACCTTGCCGTCCCCTTCGATTGTGCGGACGCTGCCGAACTCAGGGTTTCTGAAAACCTGCATCTCGTTCATTTCGTGAGCCCTCCCCTGAGAAGCTCATCTATCGTGCAGCCGTACATATCCGAGATTTTCAGTAACGTATCTGCCGAAGGCTTATACAGGTCACATTCCCAGCTGGATACGGTAACGCGGCTCACTCCAAGTTTTGCCGCAGCCTCTTCTTGAGAAAGGCCCGCCTTAATACGCGCCAGTTTGAAACCATTTACTTTCAATTCTTCACTCTCCTAACCTCTTTTACTTCGCGCAACAAAGTTCTGCTTAGTGTGGCTTGACAATTTGCTAAGAGTGTGATTTAATACAGTTTGTCTGGAACCATATTTAACGCCATCTTCGCACCACAGTTTCCACTTCGTGCGCGCTTCGTTTTTCACTTCGCATACTTAGTATATCACTTCGTATTGCTAAGTCAAGGGGTTTGGAAGAGGTTGCGCCCGTTTCTATATTTTGCACAAAAAAAGGAGCCAATTTATGGATATTACGACAATGCTCTACCGCATCGACTGCCTTGTAAAAGCCAAGGGGTGGACGAAGGAGGAATTTTACGCGATGGTCCCTATTTCTTCCTCCGCCGTTGCCCAGTGGAAAAGCAAAGGCCGTGTGCCTAAAGATGCCAATATCTTGCGTATGGCCGAGATTTTGGAGGTCAACCCTGATTATTTGCTCTGTAAAGACCTCGAGGAAAACAAAAAGCCCGCCGATCTTTCGACCAACGAGCTTCATGCCGCACTTATGAATGTCCTTATAGGGCTTTCCCCCAGCGAAGTAGCAGACGTTATTTCTTATGCTGCAAAGCTAAGAGCATCTCATAAAGACTAATCATATCCTCTCTTGTCATTCCGTCCAACAGTTCCCTTGCTTCCTGTTCGTTCATTTCTCTGCCCCCTCGTATGTCGTTTTGTGGCGTTTGCTTGGTTCAATCGTACTCTATGCGTGCCCCGGTGTCTACGCTCATTTTGGGGAATCACTCCCCAATTTGGGTAATTGGCGCTCTTAGGCCGATCCATATTGGGGAAACTGTCACCAAAATATGGATTTTTATGGGTGAAATAGTATCCGCAGCGGATGAAATAGTATCCGTTACCGATAGAAAGGGGAAAATCATGTCAGAAATTCAGGAAATCGCGCAGCATATTCAGGACTTCCCTGCCCTTGTCCGTAAATCCAGAATGGACAAGGGCATCACCAACGAGGAACTGGCCGAACTGTCCGGCATCAGCTATTCCGCCGTATGCAAAATGCAGTCCGGTGAGCGTGATCCAAAGCTGTACGATGCTGTAGCCGTGATGAAAGCCGTCGGCATCTCCGCCGATCAGACGTTTGAGATCCAGCCCCCTGCGTCCGCCCCCTCCGCCATGCGGGAACGCATCCACGAGCTGGAACTGGATAACGCCGTCAGCTCCGGCGACGTGGTACGCCTGAAGCAGGTCAACTGCCTTTGTACCCAGCGCTTGGATGCCGTTATCCGCCAGCGCGATCATTACAAACGCTGGTCTGTGTTTTCCTCAATTTTTGCCGCGATCCTCTCCCTGTTCTTAATTGTTTACCTTTTTTTCGACTTCCGCAACCCCAATGCTGGCTTTGTCCTCCAGGACGGGCCTACAGCGTTTGCGTGGCTTGTTATACTTCTTACGCCTGTTTCTATCGTCGTGTGCAGCCTTGTCGGATACCGTGCGCTGCGCGATGCTGAAAAAAATATAATCGAGCAAAAATAGAACATAGGTTCTACTGTGTTCTACATTATATATCACAAGTTTCCTGGTTTCAATGCACACATATCACAAGTTTCTTGAGATTTTTTGTTAAAAAAAGAAAAAGCCGCCCAATCGGACGGCTTTTCCATATAAGCTCTATTCCCGCCAACACCATCACGAGTCTTAAAGAAAGGAGCCTACAACAGTAGGGTAACACGAAAATATCAAAATGTCAACGAAATGCAAGTCCTGTAAGCGCGAAGTCCCCGACAACGCCACGTTCTGCCCTTGGTGCGGCCAGAAGCAGGTGCGGGAGCGCAAAAAGGACGGCGTTATCAAGGTGCCGGAGCCGAAGCAGCTTCCATCTGGCAGCTGGCGCATATATCTCCGTGCCGAGCAGCAGTCTGTCACCGAACCTACCAAGGATCGCTGCATCGCAAAGGCAAAAGCCATCCGCGCCGGCTTTGTGGAGCAGCAGAAAAAAGCAAAAGACCAGCCGCTTCTGCTTTCTGGAGCCATTGAAAATTATATCACGCGCCGTACCCTTCTCTCTCCCAACACTATCCGCGGCTACCGCATCTATCAGAAAAACCGCTTCAAGTCTTGCCAAGGGGTCAACATACGCGAGCCAGTGGATTGGCAGTCGTATATAAACGAGGAGGCCGCGCTCTGCGCTCCAAAAACGCTGAAAAATGCCTGGGGGTTTATTAAATCCGTCTTAGAGGAAAACGGCATCGCCGCTCCAAAAGTAACGCTTCCAAATCTCCCTGTTTCCGAGCATAAGTGGCTCACGCCGGAGCAGATCATCGTATTCTGCAAAGCCATCGAGGGCAAGTCCTTCGAGAAGGAAGCACTTTTCGCCCTCCACAGTCTGCGCCGCGGAGAGCTGCTGGCCCTCAAATGGGACGACATAGATTTTAAGTCCGACTCCTTCCGTGTTCATGCCGTCATCGCGCAGAACGAAAAGAACGAGTATGTGGAGAAGATAACACCCAAAACCAAAAAGTCTAATCGTGTCGTCCCCTTTATGATCCCCCGCCTCCGCCAGCTCCTCAAGGATGAAAATGGTCCCAAGGGCAAGCGTGTGTCGTACCAGCCGCCAAACGGGCTCTGGCGCAAGATCAACGATGTCTGCGAAGCAAACGGACTTCCCAAGGTGGGAGTACATGGTCTGCGCCATAGTTTTGCATCCCTTGCCTACAGTCTCGGTTTCAAGGAAGAGGAATGTATGCGTATCGGCGGCTGGTCAGATTACAAGGTCATGCACGAAATATATACTCACCTCGCCGCCCGCGACTTAAATGCCCGCGTCAAAGAGATGGAGAATTTTTACAAAGAAAATTTGTGACCGCCCCAGGTCCGCTTTTCGTGTGTAAATCCGTGTGTAAAAACGCAGGAAAACCCCGTTCCAGAGCGCACCAAAAAAGCAGCAAACGAACCGATAAGTTTTATGGCAAAAATGTGCAAACCCCTTGAAACAACAAGAAATCCCGCAGTCTCAACGACTGCGGGATTTCCCTTCATTTGGCAGCGGGAGAAGGATTCGAACGCTCACTTTTCCTTATAAGCCCGCTGTGCCACAGCACTTTTGAAATCCGTGTGCATTTTCGTGTGTAAAATTGCATACTTACAAATCATCTCAGCATATCACGCCACTTGTCGAATAATGTAAAAATACATTATATAATATATAGGGTTTCACTCATCACACCACCACACCGTTTCTCTTCTGGCTCCCGCCACGGCGGCCTCCTCATGGGTCATCAGTATGTCAACGTGTTTTCCTATTACGCCCACGTCCAGGGCGATGTATGTCTTGTCTCCGATGATGACTGTGCTGCCGGTCGGTATCACGTCCGGGTCGGTCGCCACACAGGAGCCTGGGTACACCCACTGGCCGCTGGCGGTCAACACACGGCCGAACTCGTCCTGGTTCATGTGTGCGTACTTCTCAACGCAGTCGGCGCAGTAGCCGGTGACGATGCAGTCCTCCAACACGTTGCTTTTGGCCTTGACGGCTTCCAGTATGCGTTCCGACTCATCGGGATCCTCTTCTACGATTGTATCATGGCTGTCAACATCTTCGCCCCACTCCACCCGTAGGACGGTGTGCGGCGTGTCCGCGCTGGCTCTCCACGGGGCGATCAGCGCAAAAATCAACAGCGCCAGCAGCATGAACTCCAACAGGAAGTGCGTCTGCTCCCGACGCACAACGCGCCGGTACTCTGCACGCATGGCCACGAACGGTCCGGGGCATAATCCGAACTCCCCAGCACGGGCAATGTTCTCGCTCATTGTTTTATAGACTATCTGTTCCCTTCTTGTCATTGGTTTCCTTCTCCTCGTATAGCGGACACCCGCAGTTTACAAAATCGGCGCAATACGGGCTGTCCCCGTTGAAGCACGCCCACGTCCATTCCTCGTGCCATTTGCAGCCAACACAGCATTTGCTTTTCATGCCCTCACCTTCTTACTCAGTCTGTTCCAGCTTGCCGTAGCGGCACTCTGGCTCCACCCAGACAAGGTGAACCCACAGCTCGCGCAGCGCACATAGTACCGTTCCGGCACATAAATACCGATTTTGCGCTCCCCGCTGTCTCTTCCGCAGTGGGGACATACCTCCAGTTTCCCGCTGGGTTTTCTGTTGTACTGGTTCACTGCTCGTCCTCCTTCGGCAGAATAACAACACCAGCGAGTTCCCCGGTGTCAGTGAAATATTCCGCGCCACAGCAGGTCTTGAAGATATGGGCGTGCCACATAGCTGCGTCCTCCCCATAGACGAGGCCGATAACTCGTTCCGGTTTGCGGAAATCTCCGGTCTGTATCATCAGCGCCGCCTTATGTCGCTTCTTGTCATCAGGTAGTTTTTGTATGCAGTTCCCCTTGTTGGGGGGAGGACCGTCCAAGGGCTTGTTGGGCTGATAGCCTCTCCCATTGTCTTTTGAAATAAGGGCAAGAAATGCGGCAAATCCGCAAGCCAAAACGATACCGACAAGGATTCCCAAACCAGTTCCCATTATGCTTTTCTCCTCACATAGTCACGATTCTTGTCCCCAGCGTTTTTGACGCCGGGGAGTTGATATACTCATCGAAGGTCATTCCATCCTTAAACACAGGCTCCGTCCAGTCTCTACCGCACACATAACACTTGTGGTAGATCTCCGTTCCGTGGTCTTGAATAAGTCTCAGATTATGCTTTAGGCAACACGCCTGTGGAGTATGCCTTTCAATCTTTGCTTTGATTATGCCCTCCGCAACTCTCTGCCAAAACACCATACGGTCGTCCTCTGTGCGGCACCAGATAAATCGTCCATTTCCACCGGAGCCTCCTGAACCGGGCGTACATACACCGGATCCAGGCTCGCAGCCGGCACCACCATTAGCGATGTATGCCGGACCAACTCCACCTGCTCCGCCTGTTCCGCTGTTCTTTATCATCCCAAATACTCCCTCCACTTTTTATCCAGCCCCTTCGCCCGCAGTGTCCTGCCATTCATGGTGTACTGCCGCACCCGCAGCATAAAGCTTTCCTCGTGGCAGCGGTCGCAGTATCCGTGTATGGCTATGTCCTTCATGCGGTTTCTCTGCTGCTCGTGTGTCAGGTACACGATGTACTCCGCCTCCATCTCCTTGATGCACTTGGGGCACAGTTTGGCAGTGCAAACCGTCCAGATGGCCTTATCCATGTGCGCTCTCTTTGTTGCGCATCCAGTGTTCCATGCTGACGACCGCGCGGAGCACATCTTCGGGGATATTACGAGCACTACTATCTGTGGCGACAATGTTCTTCCCGATGTACCGTGCGTAATCGTACTCCAGCCGTACGCCCCTGCTTGCCGCCCATCCGCTCTGAAAAAGCACCACGTCCGCGCTCTCCAGCATGGCAAAGCATATACGCATATAGTCGGCCGGCTTCATACCCTCCGGAAGCTCTGCCGGGTTCAGGACGGTGTGCCCATTTTCCTGAAGCATAGCCGCCGTAGCCTTGAACTGTGCCTTATAGTTCGGGTTTCCCGTGATCCTTCCAGCTATGTAGATTTTCATTTCTCCATTTCCTCCTCCAGTTTGTCCAGCGCCTTTCCGATGAGTTTCCAGCGGTCAACACCGATGTCCCGCGCCTCCAGCAGGCCAAGCCGCACCACGTCAGGGGCTACCTTGCCGCCGGTAGCGTCGGACACTCTCTGCGCCCAGCCCAATTTTGTTCTCTGCTGGTAGGCTTGCAGCCGTATAAAAACCTCCCGCTTGATCTCCGCCATCGAGCCCTTTGGCTTAAACGGCGTGGCGGGTTCGGTCGGCTGCGGTGCTGGGTCTGGCTGGGCTTCGCTTTCATCGCGCTGTTCGCTTTCCTCCTGTACCTGCACAAACGCGCCAATGGGAAGTATATCGTCCTTGTTGAGTATTTTTATCGCCGGTACGCCCTCCGGTGCGACCGTATAGATGGTGTCCTCATTCTCCACGCCCAGCGCAGGGAACTCCTCAACCGCGTAGGACGTGACCTCCTCCGGCAGCACCAGCACGCCCCGCACCAGCCCCTCTATGATATGGTTGGTTACGCCCTGCGCTATCTGCATACCGCCCTTCACGCGGACGATCAGCACCTTTCGTTCCGTCATTTCTGCTTCTCCTTTCGCAGTTCATTTACGGCGTCTACAAGCTCATTGATCTTGCGCTTTTCGGGAGTGTCCATCCAACTTTCGGGCAGGAACTCAATCTCTTTCACCTTTTGTGCTTTTTGTACTTCGCTTGCGTTCTCCCACCGTCCGATGCGCTTATAGCCCTTGAAGCCGTTTTCCGCCTCGTACTTGGTGATGCAGTCCTCCTCACCGTCCGTAAAATGTACGATCGGCTCATAGAACCCACGCTCCCGGCATTTCTCACACCGACAGATGCTCTTGATGTACCCCACCCGACCATCCACGGTTTCCACAAAGTCGCCCTCGTGCAGGTTCCCCGGCATCATCAACGGTTCCGTGGAGCTCATCTTGTCGAGCTCGTCCTTTTCTGCATATCCGCAATCCCTGACCGCTCTTAGCCACGCAAAATCGTACTTGCCAATGCGAGTAAAATTCTTCGGCAGATCCTCTATATTGCCACTCCAGCCCGTCTGCGTCCCATCGTCCCACTTGAAAATGAAACTGTGCGACCGCCCAGGCCGCAGGTAAGACGACACATATCCGGTAAGCGTTTTGGATGATGTGCCATCGGCACGTTCCAACCTCACATAATCTCCCATATGAAAGGTGTATATCATTTCTGCTCGACCTCCTTCAGCACTTTCTCCGCCTTCTCGCGGGTGAGGAAAACAGTTCGACCAATGGCAAACCGCAGGGGCGTGATAGCCGGCGCAAGGGTGTCCGTAGCCAGAACCGCGCTCACTCCCGGCTTTGAAAATCCGTTCACTCTGAACTCAATAGCGGTTTTCTCTACGACCTCACCGCAAAAGATCGTATATACCTTGGCACCCACCCTGAATGGAAGTACCACCAATCTTTTCTCTTTGCCTGCCTTGCAGATTTCTCGTATCATATCGATCCCACCGCACTCCCCAACAACAGTGCAAAGGTCGCTCCAGTCTTTAATCAACTCAGACACTTCCTCCGGCGTCAGCCCCGTGTCCTCGTAGGCGGCAAGGCGATCCTTGAGGCGATTGCGGCAGTACAGCGCGGTGCAGTCAACCATCGGCTTACTATGCTTACCCGTCCAATCCGCTTCGCACTTCTGGCAGTCCATCATTGCCTGTCCATCGGTGTCGCGCTTCGTCAGTCGTTCCATCACTCCACCTCCTCTACATAGCACCAGCTCTGCGGCGCGCGCTTGATGTCATATGGCGCTGCGCCGAATCTCGTATTGCGTAGGCCTGTAAACTCGCTCAGTTCGCGCGGCGTGTCGTAGATTTTCAGGTTGGAGATATGCCAGCCGTAACCGACATTTTCGCCGAGGTAGTTTCTGAACTCTTCTGAGGTTAAACAAGTATCTTTGAGCCGATTGTCGAGCTGCTTCCCGCTATCGTCCCAAAATCCGCAGATGTTCACACGGGTAATTGCGTCGCAGGTAAACTCCCCGATGACCTTGCCGCCGCCGTAAAACTGTGGACTTGGATAGTCCGTCGCAATGAAGTCCTCGTGCGGATATTTTGGCAGCGTGCAGTAGATATAGCACTTAAACGGCTTGCCCAACTTCGGCCGCGTCTTGCGCACTTCAATCGTCTTATTGCCGTTGACGATCTTCTCGCACCACTTCGGGCGGATGCTCAGCATAACAGCCTTACTCATGCCTTTTCCTCCTGTTTCAATATCCCCATGTCAACACACAGGCCGATCAGTTTGTCATCGTTCAGTTCTACGGCACGCTTCGCAATTTCTGTGAGATAGCCGTTCAGCATAGTAAGCCCGATGCCTATTCCAAAGGCGTTTTCTCTTGCCGCCCGGCTCCTGCTTGCACTCACCGTCCTGTCGATCTCCTCGACCAAATTGTTGTAGTTCATTTTCACTCTCATGGCTGTTCCTCTTTCAGTTCCTTGTGTCGTTTTTGGTGGCAGTTGCGGCACAGCGAAACGAGGTTCTGTGCCTCGTCCCCGCCGCCCTGCGCCACCGGCAGTATGTGGTGTACTTCCATGTTCCCATCGTCAATGGGTATTGCCATGCCGTGCCGGTTGATAAAGGCGTGGAACTCTCCGCAGTCCTGACAGGTGAAGTTGTCCCGATACAAAATGCGGAGCGAATACGGATCCCGTCCACGGTTCCACACCGTCAGGTTGTCGAACTGAGCACGGCACTGGTCGGAGCAGAAGCGGCGCCGTTTGCTTTTTACCTCTCCGCCGCACCACGGACACTGACCGGGCTTTTCGTACTGCGGCTTATCGAAAAACACGTTTTCTGCACCATACATCTTCACAGCTTCGTACAGAGGAGGAAATGGCCTTCGCTTGCCATGCAACTCCCAGTAGCGTTTGTATTTGCTCATTCTTCAATTCCTTTCGGTCGTTCCAACGGTCTATCCATTGTCAATACCTCACTCCGATGTAGTCCAGCACCCTTGCATAGCCCAGTCCGTCTTTCGTGGGCTTCCACAGCCCGTCCGTGTCATACGCCCCGCCGCCGATGCAGAACTGGTAGTGCTTCGGGTGTGTCAGTTTCATCCGCTGGAATCGGTTGATGCCTTTTTCGAGATGTGCCCCGAACGCGCAGAACATACACCCCGTCCTCTGGCATCCTGTGCAGTGCAGATTGCAGTCGATCAGCGTCGCGCCGTAGTCGTTCTCGCCGTCGCTGGCCACGATGTCGCCGTACACGCTGGCGTAGGGTAGTTGGTGGTCTACTATAAACCGCAGCACATCCTGCTCCGTCCAGAAACTCATGGGCTTAGATAAGGGGCGCTTTCCTTCAAAGGCGTTGCAGCCAGTTTCGCGCCATTTTTGCATCCGCAAAAGACTTTCCTCCGCCATTGTTGCCGTCATGGGTTTGACAGCCGCTCGGTGCTCATAGCTCTTTGCCGGGGACTTTTTCATAATTCCACAGCATTTGTCTGATATGAGAAATGGAGCCGAAAGCAAATACTCCCACTTTTCGCAGTTGTATATGCTTTTTTCCCCATCGGTGCGTAAGACTTCCCCACGCAATAGCTTCATACTTCGGCTCTCCGGTGATCGCCGCGCGGTTTCTATCCGGTGCGCTACGTCTTTACCGATAATGCTGTACCCGTACTTCGTTACCACCTGTCGAATGTTCATCTTCGGGCGTAGACGGTGAAGGTTTACGGTCACGCTGTGAAACTCCCTCCGCAGCCAGTCGGCGTACTCATTGACGAACTTCTGTATCTCTGGATATTCCAGCCCCGTATTCACAAACACCAGGTTCAGCGGCCATATCGGCGTTCTGTAGCTTGCCAGGTACCGCGCCGCCAGATGCGCCAGCACCGTGCTGTCCTTGCCGCCGGAGAAACTGACGTAGCACTGTCCGCCCCATGCGGTGTACCACTCGTCCAGCTTTTCGTAGGTCAGTATCTCCTTGTCCTGCACGTCCAGCGCCATCAGTTTCTTCGCCGCTTCATTCGTCAGCGGCCGGTTTATCCGTCCCATGTATCTCGTTCCCACTTTCATCACAGGCAGAACTGTAAATAGTCCTGCAAAGTCTTTTTCGCACGGTTCACGCTCCGGCTGACCGTGCTCTTATTTACGTCGTGCACCGCTGCGATCTCCGTCACGCTCATGCCACCATCGTACATCTCGCTCAGGTACATCCACTGATCGTCCGTCAATTTCAGCGCCGCTTTCGGGAAGTGCCGACGCAGCCGAAGCAGGGCGCCGAGGTTCGCGTCCCTGTCCAGCAGCATTTCATCTACCCTGCCACCCAGCACTTCGTCCAGCAGGACGTCCGTCGCCACATCTCCCATCCTCCGCATAGTCACGGTTACACATCCTCCCTGCCGTGGTAGCTCCTAACGAACTCACATTCCGCCTCTGCTGCGTTCACGGGCAGAGTAACGATAAAAGACGCGATGGAGAAGTAGTATCCCCCATTGCCCCCATCAGCGTTGGACTCGATCATACAAATAGCATTGCGGTTGTGCATAATCGTCACTCGCGCCTTGCATCCATAGGTGTCATAATCTTCCCACGGTTCATATTCTATGTCCGATACCGCAGTAATCGCGGCGTCCAGTTTTACCTCCGAGAACTTCGATTCGACCCTTGCGCAGCAGTCCCAGTCCGTCATCTCAACCCGCAGTTTCAACCCGGTATCCAGTTCGATATGCTCCGCGTCCCACGCCACGATCTTCCGGTACAACAGTAGTTCTTTCAACTCATCAAAGCTAATTTCTTTTCTCATTTTCATCCCTCCTTATACCTCGTCACCCCAGCAGTCCCAGCCGTCCACCTGTTGGCGGGCAAACAACTCGATGCGGGGTATGTCTCCCAACAGTTCCACGATCCGGTCTCTCACCTCATCCGGCTTCCTGCTGTGCTCCCGCACGTGGCTCAACACCACACTGTGTACGCCCTTGTTCACGCGCTTCGGCTTGCCCCTTGTCGCCAGCAGACACATCTCCGCGTTGGCCCGGGTCCAGAAACCCAGACCCCAAAACAGCCCGTCCGACTTCCTGTTCTGCTTTACCCATGTAAACGCGCAGGTCTTGTAGGTAAAGCCCCACTTACGGATCAGCTCCAAGCCTTCCTCCAAACAAGGCATAGTCACCCACAGAAACAGTACACAGTCCTCCGCCGCTATGCCCTGCACCGGCAGCGCCTGTATGTCCTCTTTCTTCATGCAGCGATAATGTGCTTCCGCAGACTTCTTCTCTTTTCCCTTCGCACTGTACGTCTTAAACGTCCACGGAGGATCCGCGTAAATCACGCTGTACTTCTTATCAGTCCCGAAAATGTCTACCACCATATCCAAAACACTCCCTCAATCTAACTTGCCGGCCACTTGCTCCCGGCCCTTTGGCAACCGGTAGTCTAATTGCCGTGTCAAGGGAAGCAAAAAAACTTTTTCACCCCCATATAACATCCGTGTCAACACCGTGCCGCCACCATCGCACCACCGCCGCACAAAGGCCGTACCTTCCCCTCACATATATGGCGCTTGCGCCCGCCGAAATTTTTATTTTTCGGCCTCGGCCTTTTGACCGTTTCGTTTTTTCGACCCGGTTTCAAAACTACCCCCCCTACCACTAACTTGCCGGTAACTTGCTTGAGAAACGCGGATTGGTGTGCCGGAGTGGGGAACATGGAGGCGGGGAGGAGAGTTGCGTAGCAGGGAGAAAAGGCTTTGCCCTTCCGGTTTGTAAACCTCCCCCGGGTTGCCGTCCTGGTGGTGGTCAGCGGGTGCCGGTGCCGTCCATTTCCGCCGGATTTTGCAGGAAATACGCCCGCCGCCGGGGTGCATTCCTTTCCATATTGCCCTAATATGTAAACAAATGTTACAATTTTTGCAAGTTCTCATTCATTTCCTCAACTTTTGCGCCCGGATTTGGTGAAATTCTCCGTCTTTGGCTGTTTCGGTCCGGTCCTGCTGCTGTCTGCCGGATGGTCGCGGCATGGGGCCCGGGGATCGCCGCCGCTGCCGGTCCCCGTCGGTCAGCTGTTCAGCCCGGAACATAGGCCGCCGGGCGACTCTCCTTCCCTCCCCTCGCCGCTGCTCTTTTCTTCTGGTCAGTGCCTCCCGCTGGTGGTCTCCGTTTTGCTCCGGTGTTCTCCTGCTTCGGGTGTCCCGCTGGGGTTTTTGGTGCTCGTTTCTGCTCCGCTGGGTATGGTTGTATACGGGGGTATATTCTTCTTTATTCAACCGCGCCCGGAATAAACGCGCGCGCACGCGTGAGGGATGGCGGCGGTCTTTCCCGCTTCTTTGCCCTCTGTGGGGCTGCTGGTGGCGTTTTTCTTTGGGGGTCGGTGTCGGGGCATTCCTTCGACGCCTGGAAAGCGTGGCGGGGCGTTTCTGCCCGTTTTCTATATTTCCGGTGGCATTGTCAAAAATCTACACGGGCATAAAATTAGCACCGCTGGGGCGGTTTTGGTTCCGTCCTGGCGGTGCTGGTTTGGGCTTCTTCGGTTGTCCGTCCTGGGTCAGGCGGTGACGATCTCGGCGGGGCTGGGGCTGCCGTGGAAGTCTCCGGCCCATGCTTGATATATTGCGCCGTGTTCCCCTGCTGCCGTTACCCATCCGCGCACGGTGGCGGCCATACGGCACGGGACGCGGGGCCAGCGGCGGCCCACGTCAAGCCAGATTTGCAGTCCGTCCGCTGCTGCGGCTCTGATCTCCGCGGCGGTGTATAGCTGCGCTTTGCCCTCTGGGGCGATGTTGTACAGGGTTCCCGGGCTGGTGGTGTTGTTGGTCGTCATGGTGCCTTGTCTCCTTCCTGCGCCCTGCTGGGCGCGTCCGTGGTTAGTCCTGGGCGTTGTCCTGCTGCGCGTGGTAGCGGTCCCGCATGGCGTACAGGCGGCGGGAAATGGTGGACCGGTCAACCATCAGCGCGGCGGCTATCTCCGCCGTAGTGTACCCGCGGGCGGTCATGGTCAGCGCTACGCGGTCCACCTGATCCCGGGCGACGCTCTCCACGCTCTCCCGCAGGATCGCGGCGGCCTCCGGGCTGGGTGCTATCGCGTCGCAGTCCGTCCCGGCCTCGGTGTCAATCTGCCAGCGCTCGGCGCCGTCGTCGTCAATGGTGGCGGATATGGCGCGGGCGTGTCTCTGCTCGGCCCTGCTTATGCTGTGCGCGGCCTGGGCTGCTGCCCGGTACAGGATCACCGCCAGCGGCGCGGGCGCGTCCTGGGCCTCGTTACGATCCAGCGCGGCACCCATCCGAGTCCAGGCGTCGGCGGCTACGGTCTGCGCGTCGTCCTCGGTCTCAATCCACGCGGCGCCGGTCTGGTTGCGGGCCTCTGCCTTCCGGCGCACGGTCCAGGCCATCGCCACAAGTGCGTTATACTGTTGTTCCCCGCTCATGCTCTCCCACTCGGCGCGGGCGGTCTTGGTGTTCTCGTTCATGGTTTAACCCTCCTGTATAGATTTGATGGATTGCGTTTCAATTACGCGGACGTTGAAGCGGTCAGTTTTGAAGTATGTAAGGCCGCCTTGCTGGAAAGAAAAAAGCGCGTTAAAGGTCCGTTCCGTGTCAATGCAGCGGTATTTGTCAAGAAAACGGCGCTCAATGTAAGTTACTTTCATTTTCTCACCCCCTCACGCTGTCCGGCCCTGCCGGGCCTCCATCAGGTCGAAAAGCTGGGCTTTCAACCGGTTCACTTCGGATTCAAGCGCCTTGCGCTTCGCCCTCTCCATCTCCAACTGCTGGCGGCAATCGTCCCGGACGGCCTCCGCCGCGCTCCTGCCCTTGCTGTTGGCCTTGTTCAGCTTCCGCGCCTTGTCAAGGTCGGATCTTGCCTTGTCGCGCTGGGCTTCGGCCTCCTGGCGGCGCTGGCGCTCTTTCTCGCAGTCGGCGGCGTTCCGCATCATCGCGCCACAGTTCAAATAGCCGGTGCGGAAATTCGCGTCATGGACAAACCAGGTTCTAATTGTAGTCCGCGCTACTTCGTCATCGATCTTCTCGATCTCTAACAGGGCTTCAAGTTCAACTTTTGTCATCGTCTGTACCTCCAAAAATCAAAATTTGTTGTTCGCTATGGTTACATTGTAATACAATATTGTTACATTGTAAAGTAAAAATATTACCAAATTTATTACATTGTAATTGTGCATATTGACAAAGTTCACAAAAATTGCTACACTGTGCACATAAAGGCGTTTTGCTGGTAGACTATACAGCGAAAGCGCCGCGGAGGTGAAACGATGGACATACAAAAAAAAATCAAGTATGCAATGCTTGAGGCTGGCGACATTAGCGACTCAGAGCTTGCCCGCCGCATGGGCACGACGCGCCAAAACATACACCGCAAACTACAGCCGGGCGCGCCTCCTTGGACGGTCGCAGATTTGGAGCGCGTCGCGGACGCCTGCGGGGCTGATCTGCAAGTTAATTTCGTATTCCCTGACGGGCGGACGATATAGCAGATCACCCCCACCATCTGAACAGCAGCCCCGGAAAAATGCGGGGCAAAACACGAACAGCGCCCCCGGAGATTTTCCGGGAGCGCTTTTTTCATGCCCGAAACCGGGCGGAAAGGAAAACACCATGCAAGAGAAAATCGAAATCCGGGGACGTTTCACCCCCTGGCACGAGGCCACAAAGGAGCAGGCCGCCCAGCTTGCCCGTCACCACTTGCACAACCTGCCCGCCATCCCGGAGGCCCAGCGCCCCGCATACATCGAGGCGCATTTTCTGCGCGGCGCGACCTGCGCCGACGTGCTGCCGGAGCTGACCGCCAAGAACGCCGCCCACGGCGAGTATTTCGCCCACTCCGGCGCCGTTGTATGCTGTCTGCGTCCCTACGCACTCACAGAAGAACAGGCCAACGAAAACAGCCTCTTATATCTGGATCGCTGCGAGTTTCGCACGGTCGAAACCGGCCTATATTGCGATACCGTTTTACCGGGCAGCCGCACAATGACCACTTGCGAAAACTGGAAAATCTACAGAAAGGAGGCCGCCGCCCTATGACCGCCTTTTCCTTCATCGTCACCGCCACCGGCGCCGCCACCCTGGCGGCGCTTTTTGTTCGTCTGCTGGACCGGATCGACCAGCCCCGCAAACGCTGAACAGCCGCGCCGCCTCTGGGGAGTTGGGCGCACCAGCTCCACCCCATCGAGAAAAGTAAATTCGTTCCCTTGACACGGGGAACAGACTACACAACAGGAGGAACACAAAATGAACACCAACAAAACCGAATCCATCCGCTTTTTCTGGAACGGAATCAAGGTAAACGGCGGAAAGCTGATCCGCTGTTACTACTTCACCGACAGCCGCAGCGACAGCGTGACAATTGGCGCCCGCGATTATGACCACCTCCCCCGCGACCTGTTCACCGTCAAGAACGAAACCGACCTTTACACCGACTATTTCGACAGCGACAGCGCCACCCTGACCCCGGCGCACCCCCTCTATAAGTACGCCCGCGCCGCCGCGCTCAAATCTGCCATGCGCGGCGAGCCTGAGTATATCGCCAAACTGGAACAGGATGCCCAGGACGCCCAGCAGCCGGGCCGCTACCACTGGCGCAAGCCGGAGGACATCCGCGCCGAGATCGACCGGCGGCAGGCACAGTTTGACCGCAACGCCGCCGAGCTGGCCACCCTGCCCAAAGGCCACCCCACCGCCGCCGACGTGGAAGCCGTCCACGAGATGAACACCGCCGCCGAGTCGGCGCGGCTGGCGCGTGAACACGCCGAGCAGCTGGAACGCCGGGAAAAGGCCATCCGCACCCGCAACGAAAACCGCGCTTTCATCGAACAGACTGCCGCCGCACACCCCATCAAGGACGGCGCCCCGGTCGTCACCGTGGAATGGAGCGAAAACGGCGCTTTTGATGATGGTATGAAATTCTCCGTCGCCGCCGCCGAGATCATTTTCAAGACGCTGGACGAAAAAATTTCCGCCGACCAGGAACGCGGCTATGACAAAACCAGCTTTTCCATTGCGTATACCGACGCCGACGGCGAGCCGAGCACCTATGAAGGCCGCTATGACCTGGGCGACAACGACGGCGGACTCATCGCCCACATTCGCAGTTTCGGCGCGTTCCTGCGCGACAAGGGCAACTTTGGCAGCGGCAAGCCTACCGACGAGGACAAGGAGACCGGCGCGGCCATCGTCGCCGTGGCCGACCTGCTGGAACAGTACACCGAGAGCGGGCGCGTGGTTTCCGTCATGCCCGCGCCCTGGCTGGAGGAATACAAGCGCCGCAAGGCTGAACAGGCACAGCAGGAGCAGGAACAGGCCCGCCAGGACTTCGCCGACATTCTTGAATCGGTGCAAATGCTCACGGATGAACAGATTGAACGCGCCGTTTTTGCCATCAGCCCCACCGACGCGGAAAAGCTGGACGTGGCCCGGTTTTTCCTTCAGGAGCTGCACCGCCGCGACGAGGCAAACGCCCTGGCGGTGTTCCGCCGCTGGAAGCGCGGCGAGTCTCCCGAACAGCCCGACTAAAAAATCCACATCCCCACCACGAACAGCCCGCCCCGGAGGTCACGAGGGCAGAAAGGAAACAAAATGAACGACCGCACCGCCGCCACCGCCGCCCGCTTCGGCATCTCTGAACAGTGCGCCGCGCTGCAGCGCGACCTGCTGACCCTCCCCGGCGCCGTCAAGGTGGAATTTGATCTCGATGGATTTTATGACCACATGGAGCAGGTGATCCTGCTGGTGAAATTCGACATCCCCGTTGTGAACGAGAACTATTACCGCGACCTTCGCGCCCTGCGCCAGGGCGTGATCGACACCGCCGCCCGCCACGGCCTGACCCGCACCCCGGACACCATCCAAAACTACGGCGAACACCTGTATTTCGTTTTTCACCACGACAGCACATGGGAACACCCCGTGACCGAACAGCCCGACTAAACCGAACAGGGGCGGCCCAGCGCCGCCCCGGAAAGGAGGAACACCATGAGGAGAAAAATTTTGCACAAGGCAAAACTCGTTATAACTGTAGAAAGTGACCGCTGCTCCGGGCTTATCAATACAATTTCTGTTTTTGACAACAGGACAAATAATTATTGGGGAGCCGAACAGATAAAAGAGCGTGGAATATTGCAATTTCTTAACACAGCGGACATGAAAGAAACCCTTAATTGGAATTTGAACGGAGACAGTTCTTTATATCAATTCAAGTGGGGACAGTCCAGCAGAAAATTCTCTGAAGGTATCGCTTATATTTTCCAGTGATCCGCGAAAACGCTACCATCTGAACAGGAAGGAGGAAACCGCATGAACACCGAAAGCAAAAACTGGATATGCACCGATCCCGACTGTGCCCAATACCGCCGCCAGGCACCGGAACACGGCCACAACGTCTTTGAGCTGGCACAGGTAAACCAATACGGCGCCGGTCTGTTCCGCGTCGCCCACGGTTTTGTCTATCTCGACAACGACTTGGACGGGCGCGAGCGCGACTCGTTGTGCGAGCTGTACGACTGGGACGCGGAGATCATCAACAGCCCCGACTTCAACGCGAATTTGGCCGAGGCGGTTTTCGAGACGTCCGCCACCGAGTACGACACCGACGCAGAATTTTCCACCTATACGGACGCCGCCCAGGCATTAGGCCGACTCATAGGCGTTGACGTTTCCGCCATCATCTGAACAACGAAAGGAGAAATCACCATGCCTACCATCAAGTATCCCATCCCGGAGGCGGCTGCCGCCCGCACCCACTGCGACGCCATCGCCGCCAATGCCGCCGTTTTGAAAGACGTTATCACCGGCGACCCCACCAGCGACACCGCTACCAACGCCATTTCCGCCATCCGCCACAGCCTGGACGAGCTGGAAGCCTACGCCGAACAGCGCCGCCAGGAAAACAGCGAACAGCGCGACGATACCCCCTATAAGCACGTCTATTTCCGCCTGGACTCCGGTTATGTATGGGGCAAGGGAATGGACCAGGACAAGACCGAGAATTTCTACAGCGACATTCTGGGCCTGTTCGCCGCCGAGGGCTGGACCATCAAAGAGCCGTACCGGAACGGCAGCGGCGCCACCGTCGCCAACGGGAACAGCTCCCTTTATATCCACCCGCAGGCGGTCAGCGGCTACGTCACCGAGGAATTGATCCCCGCCGTTTCCGCCGCACTGGAACACGGCAGCACCTTCCAGCACTACGCCACCGACATCTACGAGACCGCCTACAACTGGACGGCGCAGCAGTACCGGGACTATCTGAACAGCAAGCGCGGCGACATCAACGCCGCCCTGCTGGAAGCGTTCAAAACGCCCCGGCGCAACCTCTATAAATTTGACTACAACGCCCTGCCCGTGGTCATCAGCAAATTCCACGTCCAGCGCCTGGACGGCCAGAACGGCCATTGCACCGGTGACATCACCGAGCAGGTGATCCGCGAAATGTTCACCGCTCTTGTGAACACCGGCAAGATCGACCGGGGCGCGACAAAGAACGGCGCCGCCTACCGCACCGCACCCCGGCGGCGCACCTGACAAAGAAAGGAGTCGCCCATGCCCACACGAATCAAGACCCGCACCGCGGCCACGGAGCAGGAGCGGCAGCAGCTCCTCTCCGCCGCTGCCGCCCTCCGCACCGCCGCGCCGTACCTCAACGCCGAACAGCGCCAGCGCGTCTGTCAGGCAGCGAACAACTGTATTGAACAGCACCGCTGCACCATCCACACTGCCGAGCTGGCCGAGCTCATCACCCAGCGCGACGCCCTCACCGCCTGAACACCAAACCAAAAATTTACAAGGAGGCCACCGCCCATGTTTACCTACGCCACCAAGAAAAACCGTTATGGAGATGAACACATTGCCGTTTCCGCCCACGGCGCCGAGATTGCCACCATCAAGGCCAGTTCTTACTACGGCAACACGGAATATATTGTCAGCGCCACCATCGGAGATGACGACCGCGGCGACTACCTGGGCCGCGCCTCCACCATCGCCGGAGCGAAAAAGAAGATCCGCGACTGGTACAGCGACCACAGCGCCGCCGTGACCACCGCCGCAGCGAACAGCCGCGCCGCCGATCTCCGCCGCCTGCCGTCCTTCGACAACAGCGGCTTTTACCCCACGCCCTCCAAGCTGGCGGGGAAAATGCTCTCCTGCGTGGACTGGGAAGGTGTTTTTTCTATCCTCGAACCCTCCGCCGGTAAAGGCGACCTTGCCGATGCCGTTTCCGCTTTCGCCCGCAGCTACAGGAACAGCCGCCGTATCTCTTTCAACGAGAACAACACCTACATAGACTGCATCGAGCGCGACAGCGACCTTGCCGCCCTCCTGCGCGGCAAGGGGCTGCACGTGGTCCACGATGATTTTCTCACCTTCCGCAGCTTCAAGCAGTACGACCTCTGCATCATGAATCCGCCCTTCGACAGCGGCGACGAACACCTTTTGCACGCCCTCTCCCTCATGGAGCGCGGCGGCCAGATCGTCTGCCTGCTGAACGCCGAGACCATACGCAACCCCTACACCAACCGCCGCAAAATTCTTTTGCAGCAGCTGCACGAACACAACGCCCGCATTGAGTTCATTGAAAACGCCTTCCGTCATGCCCAGCGCCCCACCGACGTGGAGATCGCGCTGGTCTATGTAAACATACCGAAAAAAAGAAATCCCCAGCGACATTCTTTCCTCCCTACGCCGCGCCCACGAAAAGAGCACCCCAAGCAGCGAACAGGCCACCGACATCGCCTCCGCCGACTGGCTGCAGAACATGATCGATGGCTATAACTTCGAGGCCGCCCTGGGCGAAAAGCTTATCAACGAGTTCGCCGCCCTCCGCCCCTACATGGACCCCGGCAGAGATCACGGAGAACCCCTCCTGTCCCTCAAGGTGGGCAACAGGAACACCGGCAACAACGCCACCATGCTGAACGCCTACCTTTTCGGTCTCCGCGCCAAGTATTGGAGCAATCTCCTGCGCCGTCCGGAGCTCACCGACAAAATGACCTCTGTCATGCAGCAGGACTATTACGGCAAGGTCAATTCTCTCTCCGAGTACGATTTCTCCCGCTACAACATCGAGACCGTCATGCGGGAGATCGCCGACCAGCTCTCCCGTGGCGTGGAGGATTCCATCCTTGATCTGTTCGACACCTTCTCCGCCAAGCACTCCTGGTACCCGGAGTGCGCCAACAACATCCACTACTATAACGGCTGGGCGACGAACAAGGCCCACAAGGTGGGCATGAAGGTCATCATCCCCTCCAACGGCTGCCACGCCAGCTGGGGCCGCGAAAAGCTGGACAGCTACCGGGTGAACAGCCTGATCTCCGATCTGGAACGCGCTATGAACTATCTGGACAGAGGCGAAACCTCGTTCCACACGCCCATAGGCCACGCCATCCGCATCGCCAACGCCGACTACACCAACAAGGCGGATTTCACCTACTTTACCTGCACCTTCTACAAAAAGGGCACCTGCCACATCAAATTTAAGCCGGAGGCATCCCGCATCATCGACCGTCTGAACATCTTTGCCGGTCAGAAAAAGAACTGGCTGCCGCCCACCTACGGCAAAAAGCACTACGCCGACATGACCGCCGAAGAACAGGCCGTCATTGACGACTTCCAGGGCGCGGACAGCTACGAAAAGACCATCGCCGACCCCTCCATGCTCATCACCTCCGGCAGCGCCCTCATGGCGCTGCCCGGAATGTGAGCGAACACCACACGAAAGGAGCACCACACCATGACCCCCGAAAAGCTTTTGGAAAACCTCTACGCCATCGCCTATTCCCTCCCGGAACAGGAACGCCGCTTTTTCTGCGCCCTGGAACCCTCCATCGACCCGAACACCCACGGGAAGATCAACGCCGGCTACCAGCTGGCGCTCCTGGTCCGCGCCATCCACACCGACATGGCCAAGCAATACAAGCGGGACGACAAGCGCCGCACCAGTGCTATCGCCTTGCGGCGCCTGTACAACGCCTCCGTTTCTAAGCAGGAATGGGTCCGTCCCCATTTCGCCGGCGCGTTTCTGGACGAACAGGGCCGCCAGTACATCACGGACGGCTTCACCCTCCTGCGCCTGAACACGCCCTCCACCGCGCTGCAATGGGCGCCGCCGCCTAACGACCCTCACGTCTACGACACCATACCGGAGCTGCTGAACAGCGACGGCGCCACCATCACCCTCAACCTACCAACTGCCGCCGAGGTACGCGCCAAGATCGCCAGCGACCGGGCAAAATACAAGGCCGAGTCCCACCCCGCAGGGGACACGCTCTCCACCTGCTTCAGCTGGGGCGACGGTCTGCCAATGGTCAACGCCCTTTATCTCTTGGACATTCTGGAGGCGCTTCCCGGCTGCACCGCCGCTTGCCGCCCCGGTGAGCTGTCCATCGTCTATTTCCACAGCCCGGACGGCGACGCACTCATCATGCCCATCCGCAGGCACATCGCCAACAGCACCGACGAACAGGAGGAACGGGAATGAAAAACAAATTCTGCCCCTACAAAAAGACCTGCCGCGACATCTGCTACGGCGAGACTCCTTGTGCATTTGCACAAGCCTTTGACGGCCTCGCCCGCAAGATCGACCGCAAGACCGTCTGCATAGATTCCCTACGCGCTGAAAACGCCGCACTGAAAGCACGGCTGGAACAGGAGGAACACAACGTATGAGCCACATCTGCAAAATGACCGGCATGGAGGCCGTGCTGCCCTGCGCCGTCCCGCAGTGCCCCGCCTACGGCGATTGTGCAGCTGCCTATGCCAAATCCCAGCAGGGCTTCCAGATGGAACAGCACCGCAAAACAAATCTTGAACACTTCCGCGAGATGACCGCCGAGCAGTTGGCGGAGTGGATCATGTGCCCCTACTCCGCCGACCCCGACCTATGCCTCGACGAGGATTGCGTCAAATGCTGCACCGACTTCCTTAACGCCCCCTATGACGGCTTTGACCTCGACCCCGGCGAACAGGACCCGTAACATACGAACAGGAGCGCCAAAAACGCTCCTGTTTTGTCGTAATTTCCACAAAATGCCCTTGCTATCGCCGCTTGAATGTGCTATTCTGACGGCAAGAACAGCAAGGAGGCCAATACCGCCCATGACACGAGAGGAATTTATTTTTGCCGCCCACAGCATCCTGCCCTACAGTTTCGAGGATACCAACGCCGCCCTGGACCGTGCCTTTGCCGCATCACCAGAGAAGCAGGCATACACGCCCCACGACGTACAGGCGCTGGACCTCGCCCTCCGCCTATCCGGGGCAGCGCCCGAGCTGTCCGATATCGTCATGGACGAGCTGGACGCAGAATCGCTTTCCGGACCGGAACAGCAAATGACCGCTGCACAGTTTATCGACGAGGCGGAGCGCCAGGGCTTCCCCCGCCGCCTTGCGGAGCTGGTGACGCAGCACAGTGAACAGGAGACCTACGACATCGCCGACCTGGACGGATTTGGACTTCTCGATCTCGTCATCACCCCAGACCGCTACGACGACCCGGAGATCCACAAAATCATGCAGACCATTTTCTCCGTTTTCGACGGGGAATAATGATACATTAAAATCGAAAGGGGAACACCATCATGGCATTGATTACCTGCCCGGAATGTAACGGCCAAGTCAGCGACAAAGCTGCCACCTGCCCACATTGCGGATATCCCATCGCGGCCAACAATACGCAAGAGCAATATGCTTTTTGCGTCAAATCGCAGCCCATCCCAAAATCTGCCGTTCAGGAATGGGAGCGCTTCACAGCAATCCGCTTGACGATGGAAATCGCCGGGGTATCCACCGCCACCGCGAAAAATCTGCTTGATACACCCAATTCCATTATCAAAGATAAACTCACAGAACAGGAGGCAGCCGCCGTCGTTCTGAATTATCAGCGGCTTCATATCCCCACCGCCGTCGAACAATCTAATTACACGCTTCGCGAGGTGGATCAGGAAAAACAGGAAGCGCAGGAAGCATTCCTCAAGAAACGCGCCGCAGAAAATCCGGACGAACTTTTTGTTTTCAAAAAGCTTTGGCCGGGTATGGTGGACCTCGCCTGTGCAATGTGCGGTCAGAAGTTTTCCACAGATATCAACTGCGTCTCCGTTGTCAATGACCTTGCTATCGAAGTAAAGCGCCCCATCACCTGCACGAAATGCCACCGCGTGGCTTATCCCGGAACAAAAATAGCAAAAAACGTTGGGTTCTTCACGCCGAAAGACCCGGACAGCGCCGCTATCGACCCGGATGCCAAACAAAAGCGACTTTTCGACCCGGACATTGTGGAAAAAACGGAGGCGGCACGTCTCCGCTGTCCCAAGTGCGGCGGCACCAATATCCAGTTTGTCAAAAAAGGTTTCAGCCTCGGCGGTGCAGTCTTTGGCGGGCTCCTTGCCGGTGGCACCGGTCTGGTGGCTGGAGGTCTCGGTTCTAATGACGTTATGTGTGTCTGCTCAAACTGTGGGCACAAGTGGACAAAATGAGCATCCCCCGCACGGAATCAGCCGTGCGGGGTTCATTTACTCTCCGGTCAACCGACCGGAATATTTTTTTGCCCGCTTCCCTTGACACGGTGCCTATACTCCATCATAGAAAAGCAAGAAAGGAGGCTTCTACATGATCCCCTCCAACATCCACCTGGGCGATACCGTCACCCGCCGCATCGAGGCAACAGACCGCAAGGCCACCGGAACAGTCGTTTACATCCACCCGGAGGGCCGATACTACACCGTCGAATTTGACCTCGGTCTCTACAAATTCCGCGAGTCCTTCAACACCTGAAAATTTTTTCAAAAACTTTCAGAAGTTCCCTTGACACGGAGCGCATACTTAAAATTGCCGAAGGGGAGACCCCTTCCCCGACGGCTTCGGTGTACCCCCCGAATTATATAAGCCCTTCCGTAAGAAAGGCTACGCCGGTATTACATCCATTCTTCCGGTGTTCCCAGTGCAATTCTGGCAGGAACGCGATCACGGGGGCGCAAGCCCCTCTGTCGCACGTCAGCTCGCCCACCAGGACGTAAACAAGGTGGGGATTCGGTGTCGTAGCTCAGCTGGCAGAGCAGCTCATTCGTAATGAGCAGGTCGTGGGTCCGATTTCCACCGATACCTCCAATTCTACGTGGACACCGCGAGTGACGAGCGTTTAGCGGGATAGCCGTATGGGTGATGCGAAGTCCTGAAGTAAGCCCCTCAAGCCTCGATGTTGTAATTGCGCCTGTGATCTGCTGGCAAAAGCGAGGCACGGAAAAGATCTGGCGGCTCGGAAAGACGAGCACCCCCCCTCATGGAGATGTGGCAGAGTGGTAATTGCGTTCTGCAACTCCCGGCAGGAACAGCCGTGTGTGAGTGACACGGGAGCACACACGGCGCACGGAGGTTCGAATCCTCCCATCTCCACCATAGGCGTGACCTCTTGCCTCGCAGCCGCACGGAGCGTAAGCCTGCGGAAGTGGTCTTTCCTGTGCGCTGTACGAAAGCGGCAGGACGAAGTAATTTATGTATTGGCTGGCACCGGCTTTGTAAAGATGAACGGATGCGACCGACGTACCGGCGCAGGGCTGAAAAGTTCCGTGGTTGGTTCGGGTGCCGGCGTGTGCGGCGAAAATCCGAGGCGAAACCTGTAGATGTGGAAGCGGCGTGGTGGCGGCTGTCTTTGGACAAGGCCGCCGTGTAGGTCAGTAGCCATCCGCACCGGCACCCCGCCAACTGTGTCCCCGCAAAATTTGCAGCGTTAGTGTTCAACGGTCAGCACACCAGCCTTCCAAACTGGGAGTGGCGGTTCAAATCCGCTACGCTGCTCCATGCCCGCCTGATGGATGACTTCCCCCGTCAGGAATGAAACCTCCGCATCTGGCAGCGGTGTCGCCGGGTCGAACCAGCCGGTAGCATGATTTGGGCGTGACAGCGAACGAAGGAACGCCCCACCCCCATCGGGGAGGCGGGCATCCCCCAGCCCGTCCTCCCCACTCTCTACGCAGGAGCGCCATTGGGGCGCTTGCACGGCACACACAGAAATCTCCTTTCTGCTGCTGTTGTTCGGACACATCAACACCTCCAATGTTCATGTCATCTTTTCCGTGCGCCGGCAAGCCATGCGGGTTCGACTCCCGCCTCCTGCTCCATCGGACGCGACAGGCGTCCGCGGTCCAGATAGGACCTCCTTTATAAATGCTGTGGCCGTAAGACGCAGCACCGGGTTTTGTTCATTTTCCCCGGCTCCTGTTGGAATACAGGCAGGCCAAGCGATTTCTCCTTCCGGGCGGCGCGGTCTGGGCAACCCGCCGCCCAACCCCCTGGGGGGTTAGCTCAATCGGCAGAGCAGGCCGCTCATAACGGCCCGGTTCCGGGTTCAAGTCCCCGATCCCCCACCAGCCGCAAGGCGATAAAACGTTTCAGTCTAAAATCTACAACAGAAAGGAGGCACATTCCATGACCAAGAGCGAGTTTATTTCCACTCTGGCAGCAGCGACCGACATGAAGAAGTCCGACGTCGAGCGCGTGATCGCCGCCGCTGCCAACACTCTTACCGGCGTCATGCGCTCCGGCGACAGCGTGAATATCTCCGGCTTCGGCATCTTCACCAGCAAGGTCCGCGACGCGCACCCCGGCAAGAACCCCGCTACCGGCGAGGTCATCACCGTCCCCGCTAAGCGCGTGGCCATCTTTAAGCCCGCAAAACAGCTCAAGGATGCCGTCAACAGCTGACGGCGCAGGGCCGTACCCATACAAAATATCCCACATTACGAGCCGGACGGCACACCGCCCTCCGGCTTGTTTTGCAAACTATATTTCCGTTGCGTTTTGAATATCGGCAAATATGCAAACACAGCCAGTGAAAATCATAACACACTTTGCAAAACCTCTTACGAAAAGGAGAAAACTAACATGATCTACTTCGACAATGCCGCTACCACGCCGCCCGTTCCCGGCGCATTTGGTGCCGCCACACAGTGCGCCATCTTCGGCAACCCTTCCAGCGCCCACGCCGTTGGGCGCGAGGCCAAGGCCGAACTGGAATCTTGCCGTGCCATCATCGCCGACAAACTGAACTGCGAACCGGACGAGGTGTATTTCACCTCCGGTGCCACCGAAGCCTGCAACTGGATGGTCAAATGCCTCCGCATAGAGTCCGACGGCATCATCTACAACGGAACCGTTCACCACGCCGTCAGCGAGGGTATCCACGCCTATTCTTCCCCCAACGCGCCACGCGGCAAGCCCTCTGCCGTCCTTTCTCTCGTCAACAATGAAACCGGGCAGATAAGCGACGTGGCAGCTTTCTGCCGTAAAAACCGTCCGCACCGCATCGGCCTTGACGCCACCGCCGCCGTAGGCCACATCCCCGTGGACTTCAAGGCGCTGGGTGCGGACTACATGGCGTTCGGAGGCCACAAGTTCGGCTCCCTCAAGGGCATCGGTGCACTCATCGTCCGCCGCGGCTGTCCCGTAGCCCCTATGATCTTCGGCGGCGCACAGGAGCGCGGTATGCGCGGCGGCACGGTCTCCGTCCCCCTTGTCAGCTCTATGGCCGCCGCCCTCACCTGGCGCTCCCTCCACATGGCAGAAAACGAGAAAGCTATCCGCGCCGTCGCTCAGGAGCTTATCATTTCCCTTGGTTGCCACCGTGTGGATTTCGACATCAATCTGCCCGGCGGCAAAAGCAGCAAGGATTGCGCTCCCCACATCCTTTCCATCCGTTTCCCCGGTGTCTACGGCGCTGCCCTCGCCGCCGCCCTCAGCGAACGTGGCGTCATGGTCTCCACCGGGAGCGCTTGTTCCTCCGGTGACAACGCCGCCTCCGCCAACCTCATGGCCAGCGGTCTTACCGAGCAGCAGGCACTTGAGACCATCCGCTTCTCCTTCGACTGGTACAACACCCGTCAGGAGGCGGCCCATGCCGCCCGCATCATCGCCGATATAGTCCCCACTCTCCGTCGCGGCTAAATTTTGAAAATTTTTTCAAATCCCTTGCACAAAATCCGCATTTGCCGGTAGACTATACTATGACAAAATTCTGTAAGGAGGACACCATCATGTCTATCAGCCCTGAAAAACTCAAGCAGTACATCTCCCTCAAGGAAGCAGCCCTCACCCTGCGCCCCGACTTCTCCGTAGACTGCAACGATCCCAAGCCTGAAAGCGAAACCGCCACAGTCTCCGTCGTGCTCCACACGCCGTTTATCGGTCTGGACAGAACCAAGACTGCTATCGCTTCCCTGTTCACATTTTGCGACACGTTCATTGTCGCCGACAGCGATGTGATCCACAATATCGTCCGCTTCACCTTTGGCGTGGACGGTATGCAGAAGGAGGAATGACCCCATGCTCGTCACCAACGTGATAAAGCGCGAATACCCCTTCACCGTCCGCCGCAAGCGGGACGGCGAGATTATGACCATGCTCATCACCGCTGAAAGCGAGTCCGCCGCCCGCCTCCTGCTCCCCGACACCGTGGAGCTCATCCGGCCAAAGCCAGAAGAGAAATATTGACGCGAGGGGGCCTATCATTATGCCAAGACCAACTCCTCAAATCATTGGCCAGAAGTTTGGGCATCTTATCGTTATCAAAAAAGTCAGCGAAAAAGGCCACACCAAATACCTTTGCCAGTGCGATTGCGGCAACAGCATAGAGGTATTCGCGTCAAACCTTATAAGTGGTCACACAAAAAGCTGCGGCTGCATAAAGCGCAACCAGCCCGCCCATAATTTTTCTAATCTCACCGGTCAGAAGTTCGGCCGGCTCTATGTTCAAGGTGTTGACCACAGATGTAGCGGCACAGTTTACTACAAGTGCCTGTGCGACTGCGGGAATACCGCCGTTATCCTCGGAAGTTCTTTGAAACGTGGTGCTACACAGAGTTGTGGTTGTACCCGGTTTCAAACGATTTCCGAAAAAGTACGCACCCACGGAGAATCCAATACTCGGCTGTTTAGGATCTGGACCGGTGTCAAAAACCGCTGTTATAATGTAAATGAGCCGTCTTACAAGAATTATGGTGCTCGTGGAATCAGTGTATGCGCGGCGTGGCTAAACAGTTACGAAGTGTTCCGGGACTGGGCACTCGCCAACGGCTATGACGAAAATGCGCCCTACGGTGAATGTACGCTTGATCGTATCGACGTAAACGGAGATTACTGCCCCGAAAACTGCCGCTGGGTAAACTTGAAAATTCAGGCCAATAATAAAACTACAAATCACTTTATCGACTACCGTGGCGAACGCCATACTATCGCCGAGTGGAGCGCACTTTTAAGCGTGCCAAAATACATCATACACGCTGGTCTACGCGCGGGAAAACCTTTCGCCGAAATTGTTGAAGGTCACCATACTACGCGGCATTTAATCACATTTCGCGGTGAAACGCTCCCTCTGCGAACGTGGGAACGCCGTATGGGATTAGGCTGCAAAACTCTTTATCATAGAATCAAAAAAGGCTGGAGTATCGAAGATGCCTTGTTGACGCCAGCCGGTCAAAAAAGGAAGGAGGCCCCGGAAGATGGGCAGAAGTAGCCGTGCGGAAATGAAGCTTTGTGCCGCCACAGATTCCTACATCAAAAACTGTGCCGCCACCGGCGCTTCCCCCCGCACCGTCGAGGCGTACACCGCCACGCTGGAGAACTTCGTCAACTTCTTCATCGAGTCCAAAGAGAACTACGCCGACCCATCCTACGCCACCATCCTTTTGTGGCGCGACAACCTGATCGACAGCGGCTGCAGCACCTACACCGTCGCCCTCTACGTCAACCGGCTCCGCACCTTTTTCGACTACGCCAGCGACCCCGAGTGCGGCGGCTGGTACGCCAACAATCCTGTCTCCCGCCGCCTGACGCCCGACACCCGCAAGACCGCCCGCCGTCCCTATGATGTGCTTCTCACCGACCAGCAGGTGATGAAGCTTTGGCGCAACGACAAGCCCGCCACCGCCAAGGCGAAAACATGGCCCCGGAATTACGCCATCGTCATCATGCTTCTGACCACCGAGCTCCGCAACGCCGAGCTTCTGGACCTCACCCCGGCGGATCTCCACTGGGAGGACGGCGAGCTTTCCGTCGAGAGCGGCAAGGGCAGCAAGTTCCGCCGCATCGAATTTCCCGACATCGCCCAGTCCGCCGTCCGTATCTATCTGGCCAGCGGCATCCGCCCTAAGGATCTTCCCGACACAGCGCCCCTGTTCGGCAACACCGCGCCAAAGGGTTCCTTCGGTCCCCGCACCGGCGATGAGAACCGCGAGTGGCAGCGCGGCTCCCGCCAGTGGCTCTCCACCCTTGTGGAATCCCACGTCAGGGCAGTCACCGGCGTTCCCGACATCCGCAGCCACGACCTGCGCCATGTAGGCGCCCGCATCGACCTCAACGCCGGTATGAAGCAGGAGGAGCTTCAGTCCAAGCTGGGTCACACCAATCCCAACGTTACCCAGCGCTATTCAGGCCGTCTGCTTTCCCGCACCGGCAAGCGCTCCGCCGCCCTCGTTCTCGAAGCCCGTGAGCGTCAGGCGGACATCAACGCCAACATTTTGGCCGGGAGGGTGCAAAATGCGTAAAGATTTGTCGCTCGCCATTGACGCGCCCGCCCGTTTGTGCTACAGTAAATGTGATGCAGCCCTCCCTTTACACACAGGTTGCGTCTCCCACTTTTCAAGCCCTCCCGCCGCCGAGTGTTACCCCCCCCCTTCACTCCCGGCGGGAGGCATCTTTCTGTTTCGCCCGTAAACGCCCTCTGCGGCGTTTCTTTTTTTATCCGTCAAACTACCATCCTGTTAAAGTAGAAAGCCCCCTGTGACGCTCTGTGCGCCACAGGGGGCTTATTTTTATTTCCCCGGTCGTTTTTGTCCTATCGCCTTATGCGCTCCGCGGTCACTTCACGATCTCCCACGTGCCGCTTTTCCCGTCTGCGCTCCGCGTCACCTTCACGGTGTACGTTTCGGTCACGGTCGGCTGTTCCGGTGTCTCCGGCTGTTCCGGCTCCTGCGGCTTCTCCGGCTCCACATATTCCAGACCACAGAACTCGCACAGCGCCTTGCAGTCCGCCACGGCGCAATCCTCCATGTGCTCATGGAACCACGCCGCATCCTCCGGGTTGTCGTGGTACACGTGCTCCTGGTACACGGCGTAGGCGTTCGTGTCGTCCAGCTCGTGCAGGTCGCTCCGCGTCGCCGTCCGGCAGCCGTGGGGGTAGATGGCCTTCCGGTACTTCACCATCAGCTCCGCCAGCTTCTTCCCGTTGGCGCTGCTGGGGTGGTACATGGACAAAAATCCCTTTACCGTGCCGTACCCGGTGGGGCCGTTGGTACTGCCGTTGGTGTGGGACACATAGTGCACCTTTGCGCCCCACTCGTTGCTCTCCTTGATGGCGCGGTACATATAGTCCGGGCCGTACTCGTCGCTCATGGGCGTCCGGCGTGGGCCGCGCATGATGTCAAAGCCGCACCGTTCCAGCATGGGCTGCAGAATGTCCAGAAACTCGTTGTTCTCGAGGGTTTCATAGCACTGCTGGCCATCCGGGCGCTTGTAGCAGCACTGGTTGGCCATGTGGTACGCCGGGGACAGATAGATCTTCGGCTTCTCCGCAGGCGCGTCCTCGTCGCTCTCCTGATAATCCGGGTAGCCGAAGGTGTACGAGGACTTCACGCTGGCGTACTCCTTCTCGTACACGCCGCCGCCGTTGATCACCACGCCGCTCTGCGGGCTGGTGTTGCCCTCGATGGTGCGGAAGCCCTTGCCCACGATCTCCGTCACGATGCCCGTGTGATCGTCGCCAAAGAATACCTGTGCCCCCACCTTGGGGGTGCTGCCCAGCTGTCCCGCTGCCTTGAAGTACCGCTTCAGGTAGTACACGCCCGCGCCCAGACTGTCGTCCGGCAGGTTCTGCAGCCGCTTCGCCTCTGCTACGCCGAACGCCTGCACGTTCACCCACGCCACGAACGTGGTGCACCACGGGTATCCCTGCTTTTTCCCGTTATAGAAATGGGGGATGGCGTCAATGTCCCGTGCGTACTTCGTGAAGTTCTTGTCCCCGGCGTTGGCGGTCTTGCTGTCGAGATAGTGTGTCTCCGGCGTGTCGTTGGAAGCCTTCTCAAGATAGCCCAGCTCCTCCCGGGCTATCTTGATGACCTTACTGGCGCCGCTCATACGGCCTCCTCCACCTTGTCCTTCAGCTGCTTCGTGATCTGATTAACGCCGGTCGCCGCCAGACCGCTGACGATACCCACAGCCGCGCTGGTGATGTAGTCCTGTGCGGGATAGTCGGGGATGATAAACATACCCACAACGCCCAGCACAAGGCCGCACACGCCCATAATGACCGGGATCCACTTGTTGTTCAGCCCGCTGGCCTTAACAGCCATGCCGATGAGGTAGCACACGACGGTGATCGCTGCCACGCTTGCAATGCCCAAAGATGCAAAATCCATACTGTTCTTCCTTTCCGGCGTCAATGCGCCTGTCCTGTTTGTGTAAAACAAAATGGGACTGCTGCCGGTGTTCTCCACCGGCGCAGCCCCATTCGGCTTTCTACCGCGGCCCCATTGCCGCGAGTATTTGTTTGTGCGGTTGTCTCTTACTTTGCTTCAGTCTCGCCGTACACGCTCTCGATCAGCGCACACAGCTCCGTGTACTGCTCGTCCGTGATGCGCCCCACGGCGTAAAACACGTCGCACTTCTGCTGCGCTTCCTCACGGGTCTTGTAGAACCGCTTGTTGATGAGCTTCGTCATAATGTTGTACATAGTCGTTCTCCTTTCTTAACCGATGGTCGCCATGTCGCTGTTGTAGATGGCTTCTACCGCTTCTCCAAGTTGCTGCGTCAACGTTTCTGCTTCCGAGATAAGCCCCGCAACAAGCTCTGCGCCGTTAACGTGCTCCACGCTGCCATTAATGACCCGCATGGTCTCTTCGCCGCCTGTGGCATCCACTGCGTAGCCCTCGCGTTCGCTTTCTTTGCACAGAATATAGCTGCCGTTTTCTGCGATTTTTACCGGGTTTGCCGCTTCACTGTAAAATGTCTCGCCGCCTGCATTTACCTTGTACACTCTTTCACCTCGCTTTCCAGCATCGCTAAAGCTTTTTCGTATTTATCTGCCTCCACATGCTGCCCTATGATTGCCGCCTGCTCCAGGCATATAGCCAGCAGCTCTGCGCATACATCGGTCAGCTTTTCAATGGTCTCCTGCAAGGGCATAGCTCCAGCCCTCCTTATCCGGGTAAAACCCAAATATGCTCTTAAAATATTCCGCCGACTTTCGCACGGCCTTGTGGCTATTCCCTCGGTTCATGTGCCCGCAATAGGATGCCCAAACCGGCTGTACATCCGCAAGCGAGATTTTTCCGGCGTGTACCATTTTTCGGAGCTTTGGCAATTTCTTACGCAGACGCGCTGTGGCCTCGCGGCCCATCCGCATTTTTACGCCACCATCCGGCTTTGTGTGGTACCGACACTTGAGAAAAACAGACTTTCCTGCGGGCGATATGCCCGTTTTCTTTTCGTTCACCACAATACCGATTTCTGTTGCCTTGCGGCGTATTTCTGTTAAGCACGTTTCCAGATACGCCCGGCTTTCGTGCATAGCGTACCCGTCATCGTTATATCGTCCGTACCCTTTCAGCCGCAGTTTGTCCTTGCACAGGTGGTCGATGGGGGAAGCCAGCATCAGGGCGCACACCTGCGACACCTGGCTCCCCAGCCCCAGCCCATAGTCTCCGAAATCGCGGATAAAACGGTCCACCTCCGCCGCTGTGCGCGGATCGTGAAACAACCGCCTGTTCGCTTCAAACAGTGGCTTGTGCGGCGCGGTATCGAAGAACTTGCGAAAATCGTACCGCAGCACATAGCCGCCTCTCCTTGCTTGCCGGGAGACATGCTTCTTGTACCGCCGCAGGGCGCGATCCATCCCTCTCCCCTTTAAGCTGGCGGAGTTGTCGTAGATAAACGTCGCTTGATACACCGGCACCAGCGCATAGTCGCACAGGCACTTCTGCACCACCCGCTCCGTGATATGCACGGCTCGAATGTGCCGCGCCTTTCCGCGTTCATATACCGTAAACTCATGAAACCCTTTATGCCGAAACGTCCCGTCCATAAGTTCTGTGTGGATGTCTGCCACCCGCACCAGCATGTTATTCATAAGGCTCTGTGTACTGGACTTCCACTTTACGCCCCTGCAGCACTTCTTTGCGGATTTCCACAAGTGCATAAAGCTGAAAACGTCCTCAAAATTCCCGCAGGCCCTGCTGCGGTCCATCGCTTTGCGCTCCCGTGCGGCTTTGCGCCGCAGGTAGCGGCCCTCTCGTCTCTCTTTGTTGGTCAATATGCGCCTCCGTGCAGTCTTATTGTCGGGTGCGGGTTCTAACTGCGTAGCCGCCGCCATGAAACCGGGTTTCCGCACATTCACCGGCCATGCAAGCGCCCGCCACTCGGTGGCGGACGGGCCTTTTCGGCCAGCGTCCGGCGGCGTATCATCGGACGCGAGTTCAATGGGCAAAGCGCTCCTTCGCTCAAAGCATCGTTTTCAGCTATACCGCCTACTAAGTCCTGCCTGTGCCGAGCGAATCCGGGGACAACCCCATACGAGTTGCTGGCGTTGTTGTTGTTGACGCTGCCGCTGGAGTTGACAATCAAGAAGTTCGTCGAGTTGCCGGTGTTCGCGTCACGCAGCCACCAAACCACCGCCGAGCCGCCAGACCGTTCCGCCAGCGCAGATATACAGCGCTTTCCCTATATAACGGCTTATGTTAAGCCCTTATACCGTTCTCTGTCGCTTTTCCGCACCTTGCCGATCAGTTTCGCCTCCGCGCTGATCAGCTCTCCGTGCTTCTGCATGGCGTGCGGTACCCACTTATACCTCTCCTCTCCGCTCAACAGTTCCTCGTACAGATCCTCCAGATCGTCGGCAAGGTTCTGCAGCACCACATTCGCCCTCCCAAGATAGTCGGCGCGTATCTGCGCCTCATGCTGGTTGTGCACATAGGTGTTGTTGGCCGCCTTTACGGAGTGCAGTACCTCTCGTGCCTCCTCATAAATAGGCCCCAGCAGGAAAAATTGCAGACGCTTCGGGCATTTCTTGACGACCGTAAGCGTATGCTGCTTCAGTTCCCGCGCCGTCTGGATGAATTGCATAGAGGATTCGCCCTGCTTGCTTTTTGGTACGGACATACGTTTCCTTTCCGCCATCCGCCCCATCTAAGGGGCGGATGGGCATTGATAATAGATTAAAATGCGAAGCCGGGGACAACCCCATACGAGGCGCTGGCGCCGTCGTTGCCGACGCCGCCGCCGGAGTCGACAAACAAGAAGCCCGTCGAGTTGCCGGTGTACGCGTCACGCAGCCACCAAACCACCGCCGAGCCGGAGGCGTTGTTCTTTACCTTGCTGTTTCCTGCGGCGTACCAGTTGTAGCCGCTGGAGCCGATGTCGTTCTGGCTGTGCAGCGAGAGTATGTCCTCCGTGGGAGTTGTCCCCTTGTTGTTCGTCAGGCTGCGCGTCATCAACACATCGCGCCATGCCTCCGGTATGCTTGCCAGCAGTTCCGGCATCGTGGTGCTCCGCATCCGCGACGCCTCCCAGCCGCCGACGTTCGTGTTGCCTGTGTTCATCTGTGCGCTGGTCACGATAGTCACGGTGTCAAACGTCATGCCGCATTTTCCGGTGGCGGTTTCCTCGCCGTAAGCGCTGGTGTCTGCCAGATCGTCCGTGTTGAAGCTGATCAGCCGCGCCTGTACCGTTGTGCCGTTGATAGAGAAGTCCATGACATCTCCCACGGTCAGCTTCCGGCTGTCCGCCCCGAAGTCCAGATACACCGTAGATGTCGTGCGCAGGATCTCCGCATTGTCAGAGATGGCTTCGCCGTACAGATGTATCAGTTCCGGTGTCGCACCGTCCAGGCCATCCGTATACGTCACGCCGCTGGTAGGGCTTATATTCGCCACAGGCCGCAGCGGCAGCATGAGCGTAGGCGGCAGTGCTACTTGCTTCGTTAAGCTCGACTTGCCATCCTTTTCGGCTGTAATATTCCACACCCCCGACTTGCCCAGCGTCAGTTCCACCTTCCCTGTAGCATCTGCTGCGGCGGTCACGGTACTGCTTCCGTTTACCGCAGTTACCGTCGCACCGCTAACTGTATACACTAACGTTTTAGCACCCCCCCCCGCAATTATTGCTCTACCGATAATTGTGCTCATACGCTCCTCCTTACTCCGCTTCCTCCGCCGCTTCCTCCGCCGGAGTATTCAGCTTTTCCAGATACGCCGCCAGATATGCCTCCGGACTGGCCTGTTCGCCCACGATGCTCTTGGCTGTCCGCAGGGTGTTGATCTCCGTGATGTACCCATCGTCCCCCACGCAGAGTACCGTATCGTTCTCGTACTTGAAATTCTTGATAGCCTTGGCTACCCGCTCGTCCTTGCAGATCTCTCCTGCCTTTACGATATAGCCTGTGTACATGGTTTTGTCCTCCTTTTAATCAAGCTGTATATGGGGTTCCATCAAGGGAAATCCACTTCTGCTCAGTTGTGTTGTAAAGGTACGCATCTACCTCGTCGGCATAGCCCGTTTCTTTCCCTAAAAACGTATCTTTAATTTTGAATGATATTTTGGCATCCTTAGAATTTATAATTCTGAAAGATTTACTACCTTCCTGTAAAAGAAGTTTGCCGTTTTCAAGGGGATACTGATAGGGAGCTTTCCATCCTTTTCTTGAAGTATCTACATTTGATACCTCGATTGCATACATATTATTCTGTGTTGCTCCAGCTATGAAATTTATTCTTACATTTTGATGTGTATAATTGAATACTACATCCAACGTTCCAGAGGTCTCCCCTATCGTAACTTTAATTAAAACAGGATAATACATTGCTGAGCTACTGATAGGGCCGAAACCGAATAAGTATCTCTCATTCTCAACCTCTATTGAATTGGCATGTCTATACTCAAAGTTTTTATAGTCACTGTCACTTGCAGAAAAAGATGAGGTAAACGGAAATGACTCATACGTATAGTCTTCTAAATCAAACCTAATACCCGAAGGGGAGTAGGCGGGGTTCAATACAAGATAAGCGTATTTGCCATTTACAAACATTTGAACTGAAGAATCACCATAAGAAATATTAGGGGATATAGAAGACGTAAACACTTTAGTGCTTGTTTCATACGTTTCTATATTGAATGTATACACAGTAGCTGAATTGCCCGAACTTGATGCACTTCCAAATACATAAATTGTATTGTTGTAAAAAGCAGTTGACCCTCGTGATGTTGCACCAGAACCAGAATATGAACCAGGAAATGGATGAGTAGTCCACATATCAGTTTCTGTATCATAAATTCTAACAGTACTTGTATTGGCACTTTGCTGTGGGGTTCCACCAAGGAAATACATTTTATTTCCGACTACACACCACGCCGGAAATTTCCAAATTGTTGGCATTTGTACAGAATTCAAACTGGTAATCTTTGTTTCCAAATCTGTTACATTGAATATACTAAAGTTTTCGTTTATGGCCGTGTACATTTTCCATTACAAATTCTACCAGAAGGAACATTGAAAATCACATGACCTGCCAACGGGGATAAATCATCTTGAGAAAAGTATTCAACAAACTCCCCGACCTGTACTGCTACATCGTCAGTACTTTCTACCGTGTCGGGCTTCCCTTGCATCCGTACCCACAACTTACTTGTATCAGTCGGCGGAGTGAGACCATAGGCTATGTTCAGTTCTCCTCCGCCGCCAGCGGATAGTATGCCCTTGCCCACAATGGTACTCATCACGACACCTCCTTCACTTCGTACACCGTCACCTGAACGATCAGGTCAGCGGTGGGCTTTTCGCCCACAGCGTAGGCGGTGAATGTCCCGTTGTTGTTGGCGATGTAGATAGCGTTGGTGCCGTCGTCCAGCATCTGCTGTATCGCCGTTGCGTCTGCCTGAATGTCCGCCTGACTGGTGGCCGTGCCGCCTGTGATGGTCACGCCCTGGGTGTAGGGGCTTGCGCTCCCTGTCCAGCTTGCCGCCGCCAGCGTCAGCGTCAGTTTGTCCGTTATGTCCTGCTTGTTCGCGCTCATCTCCTCCACCTCGTTGCACAGCGCGTTCAGGTTCTCCGCGTTCAGTGCAGGCGGCGCATCGTTGTTCCATCCGGGGTTCGTGTAACCTGCCATATCGTCCCTCGCTCCTTTCGTCCGTCAATTTTTTGCTACGGTCCACAGGGCATCGCCCTGCCGTATCAGTATCTGTGCGCCCTCCGCGCTCCCGGTCTCAGCCCACGGCACCGCGCAGATCAGCGCCTGCTGCCGCGTGTTGTCCTGCGTCTCGCAGGTGATCTCTGCGTTGACGAATACCCGCAGCACCTCGCCCTTTCGGTTCTTCAGGAATAGGGTGTTCTGTGTCAGCGCCAGCGCAAACAGCGCGTCCCGCTTCGCCAGCGTGTCGCTGTACTCCGCATTGGCACCCACCTCGCCGATATAGCCGCTCAGCTCTCCGCTTTGGTACAGCTGCGGCACCATCTGCACCGTGGGGTATCGGGTGAAGTTTTCCAGCAGCGTCGGTCGGTTGTTGTTGCTCACCGTCCCGCTCTCCACGTTCAGGCTGAACCGGAATAGCTCCTCCACCCGGTATACGTTGTCGCCGTCCTCCGCGCAGGAGAGTATCGTCCAGTCCCACAAGCACACCGTCACCGGCTGGCTGGGCAACGCCGTGGTCGCAAAGGATCTCTCCCCCACGCCGAATACGTAGTAGGTGTACGTTCCCTGCGAGGCCGCCGCGCAGTCGATCACGCTGCGCTCCGCGTACCCTACGTCCGCCACGTGCACCAGCGACGCTGCGCCCTCCTCTCTGCGGTATACGGCCCAGCCCGTCAGCGGCTCCTCCGCCACGATGTTGCCGCCCCGCAGGTCTGTGGCGAAGTCCGCCAGCAGCAGCGTCCTGTCGCCGAACTCCGGTGTGTACCCCGCTGCGCTCATCAGTGCCGCCACCACCGTGTCCGTCAACTCGCCCTCCTCTATCCACAGGTAGTCGCACACCTGTGCGCCAACCAGTTTCACGTTCACCACGGTCATGTCCGCCATCACCGCGTCCGCCATGTATTTCAGCACCGAGAATTGGCTGGCCCGGGGGAATAGCCGCACCGACGGTTTCAGACTCTCCGCCGGGAATAGTCCCCGCTCATACCGCCGCCGCACATACAGCTTTCCGCCCGTCAGCGCCACCGTCAGCTCATCCTCCGGGGCAAAGGCAGCGTTCACCCGGCCTATCTCCGCGCCGCCCTGCATAGCCCGCACCGCCGTTGTGCTCACCGTCACCGTCAGCGACTTTCCGTCCGCGCCGGTCAGGTTGAATAGCGTCGCCGGCAGCGCCTTGACCGTTCCCTTCCATACGATGCTTATGGGCGTCGTCAGCGCCATCGCTTCGCCCGTCACCGTGTCCCATGTCACCGTGGATCCGGTGCTCAGGTTCAGCTCCCCGTTTCGGATGGTGTATTCGCCCTCCGCCGTGCCCGGTATGTCGTAGGCGCCCGGCCACGACACCAGCACGCCGCTCTGCTTCCGCTTTACGCACGTCACCACCGCGCCGGTATAATTGCTGGCGCTGTATTGCACCGCGAACTGTACCCAGCCCGTGTCTGCCACCACGCCGTTGCTGGTCTCCACCCGGCACCGCACGGCGTATTCCTGCCCGGTGAATAAGCCGTCGTAGTAAAACGCCAGCTGTGCCGTCGCCACGTTGCCCGTGTCGTACAGCACGTCCTCCGTGTCCATTGCCGGTGCAAGCTGCCACCGCGCCCAAATAATGGGGTCGCCCTGCGCCTGCGAATAACTGGCCGTCCACGTCATCTCCTTTGCCGCCACCGGCTTCGTAAAGTCGTTGATGGTCAGCACCGGTGCGCTCCGGCACACGAATACCGATGCGCTCTGCTGCGTCACGCTGTCCGCGTCTGTCCACCACTGGGTGATGAGCAGCTTGTAGCTGTTCCCGTTGGTGATTCCCGCCGCAGCCAGCGCCGCCGCCGTGATCGTGTAGCTGAAAAACACCACATCGCCCTTGGCGTTTCGCCCGTAAAAGGGGCAGTTGTCCGTCCGTTTTCCCGAGTCGTACAGCTGTGCGCTCTCCGCCGTGTTGGCCAGAATTTTTATCTCAAACGCCGTCATGGCGTTCTGTCCGTCCACCTGCCAGGTCACGGTCATGTTTTGGCTTGCGTCCACCGTCCCGTTGCCCAGCGCTCCCAGCGTGGAGGGCGTGATATTTGTCGGCATGAAAAGTGCCATATCGTCCTTCCCTCCTTCCGTTTATGTCTTTGTCTCCGTTTTCAGCGGCCACACCGTCACCGTCGCCACTGGGAAGTCCGCCACGCTGGTGGCGGATATGGTCATCTGCCCCTCTCCCGTCAGCGGGCGGGAAAATCCTGTCACCAGGTGCCGTTCCGTGGGGCTTCCCTGCTTGTCCCGGCGCACAAGCGTCACAAGCTCGTTCTCCTTAATGTGAAAGATCTGCCCACAGCTGATGTCCACACTCTTCTGCAGCACCGTGGACCGCTTCAGTTCCCACTCTGCCCTGTCCCGGCACATGGTCTCCGTTGCGTAGCCGTCCTCCTCTGTCCACACCGTCTTTCGGCCTATCAGCTGCACGTTGGTGTCGCTCATGGGGTCGTTGTTGGTGGCTCTCGCCCCCGGCTGGCTGTTGTCGTCCAGCGCCGCCCCCAGCACGATGTAGTCGTTGTACACCTCGGTGTTTTGCGCCGTGTACGTCATGCCCAGCAGCGTCGCCTCCCCCGTCGAGAAGGCGTAGCTGATGGGCTTTTCACTGTCTAAAAGGTCGTCCTGACTTGGGTCTATCCGCAGCCGCCCCGTGGCGTCGTAGCCGATCCATGCGTTCAGCATCTCCGCAAAGCCCAGTATCACCTCCGCGTATGTGCCGCTTCCCGGATCCACCTCCAACGTGTACGGCGCGTCCACCAAATTTACTTCGGTTCCGTCCGTCAGCTTCTGCTTCTTGCCGTTGTAATACTCCGTGTACACCGGGGGGATGGGGTCTACCTTCCGCCCGTTTCCCTTGTCGTCCTGCAGCAGGGCGTTGATCTGCTGAAAGATGTTCACGTTAAGCTTTCCCTTATAGGTGCCCTCCAGTTTGCCCCACAGCGTCCCGTCCAGATTGGCCCACTTGTCCACCAGCTCGTACTGCATCAGCCGCCGTCCCGGCTCCACCGTTTCCTGCGGACTCTGTATCAGGAAAACGCCCTGCTGTATGTAGTAGTCCTCGCCGTTTGGCAGCACCAGCCCCTCGTCCAGCGCGATCTCCTGCCCGAACCACAGGTGGTTTACGTTGTAGTCGAACGCGCCGTCCACGTTTCCCAGCGTCACGCTGGCCGTTCGCCTTACCCCGTTTTGCAAATTTACCGTCAGCCCTCCGTCCGCCACAAAGGCGCCGCTGTGCTTATTTCGCGGGTTATTGTCCACGAAGAACGCCGTGCTCCCGTCCGGGTTCAGAAAGCGCAGCCGGCACAGCTTCTGAAACCGGCCCTTCAGCGCTCTCAGATACGCCAGATATTTCTCCTGCTCCGTCATGGCACGTGCCCTCCGTTCAGCTGCGCTTACGCTTCTTCCTGTCCTCCGCCGCCGTCAGCGCGTCGCACTCCTCGTCCGTGGCCGCCCTGATCTTTCGTATGTCCGGGTTCCCCTTGCGGTACTGGCTCTCGCGGGTGATGTAGTACCGTCCCGTGATGCCCGTTATCGGTATCTCTCTGCCGCTTTTCATCACCAGGATGTGCCGCGTCTTTTTCGCCATAGTCCAGCCGTCCTTTCTCACATATTCCGTCCGTCCGCATACATGAAAACCATGTGGTTCCCTGCGTTCTTCCCCTCGCCGAATACCAGCACCACCACCTGCGCTCCCACCGGGGCCGCCGCCATCGTGCTCACATAGGGGAGAAAGCTCTCCGTTTCGTCAAAGGGTCGTTTTACGCCGATTTTCCCGTCTGCCGCCGCGGTCGTCACCTGCGCCCGGTACTGCCGTACCATATCCGTCTGCGTCTCCCGCACCCGCCGCACATAAAAGTTGTTCCACAACCGCTTTGCCAGCTCCGCCAGCGTCTTTGCGTTCTCGTCCATGCTCTTATCCTCCGTAGGGCTTCACGTTGTGCGCCATCCGGCACATCTGCGCCACCGTCAGGTGCTCCGCCTGCTGCTCCGTCAGCGTGATGCCCTTCACGTTATAGGTGGGCCCGCTGTGGTCGCTGTAGCTGCGGTTATCGCTGCTCCCCGCCACGCTGCGGCTCACCGGCGTCTCGCCGTACAATCCGCCCAGCTCGTTCACCCTGGCCCGGAACCGCGCATCCGCCGACGGCTTCAGCATCTTCGCCGTCACGTCGGGCGGAAGCACCATCTCGTCGTCCACCGTGGCTTTTATGCCGCCCAGTCCGTGCAGCACACCGCCGCTGTCGTACTTTTTCTTCCGTCCCCCGCTGACAGCGCCGATAATGCTTCCTGACACGATGCTCTTCCGGTTTGACTTTCCACTGTTCGGCAAGGAAATGTTGTTCTTGCCCATGCTGATGGCATCCGAAAGGTTCCCCGTCGGTTTATTGGATACGCTGGCTTTCTCGGAGCTGGTGGATTTCCGCACGCCTGTCAGGTTGCCGACCTTTACCTCGGTGTATCCAGACGCATTGCCGGTCGCGTTCCGTTTGACCTCTACCGGCGTACCGCCCGCCGTGATCGTCACGCCTGCCGCAGCCGCCTTTGCCGCCAGCACCCCGTTGGCCCATTCCCACCAGTTCTGCACGCTCTGATCCAGCAGGACTTCCTCTTGAGCCAGCGTTTCACCCAGCGCGTTGATGTATTCCTCCAGTGCGTCAATTTTCAGCTGGTACGCCGCCTCGATGGCCTTTTTCCTCGCCTCCAATTCCTCAATGGCGAGGTCCAGCTCCATCTCCCGCTCATAGTCCCGCAGGTCCTTCTTCGCGTCCGCAAGGTCCTCCTCGGCCTGCTTCACCTTCTCCGGGTCCGCGATCCACTCCCACTGCCCGGACTCGGCGTTGTACATCCGCACCGTGCGCTCGTTCCGGGCGTTCAGCAGCGCGTCCTGCTTCCGCATGACCTCCAGCCGCAGCTCCTCCAGCTTCTCGGCCCGGTCTATCTCCTCGTTCTGCTTCTTCAGCGCATCGATCTGCGCGTCTATGGCCGCCAGCTCTGCGTCCCGCTGCTTTTCCAGCGCATCGATCTCGTCCTGATACTTCTTTTTCGCCGCGCTGCTGCCGGAACCGCCGGAACCGCCGCCGCTATAACCTCCTGTGTTTCCGGTGGTGTTGTTCCATCCGCCGCTGGGCGCCGTGCCCGTCAGTTTTCCCCACGCCTTGTTCGTCAGGTAGGATTGGGCTTCCTCCAGCGTCTTGAACTTTTTGTTGGCGACCAGCACCATCGACTGCTGGTAGATTCGTCCCGCGTTCAGCAGGTTGCCGTATGCCTGGGTGGTATATCCGATGGTGGCCGCCAGCGTCCGCAGCGCACTGATCTGCTGGCTGAAATTCAGCTTTGTGTTGCTGGCCGTGATCTGTGCCGCCACCAGGTCGTACAGCGCTTTACCTGTATACCCTGCCTGCTGCGCCTCGGAGATCAGTTTGTTTACGTAGTCCTGCGTGGCCTTTTGCGTCACGCCCAGGATCTCCTGCACCCTGTCATAGGCAGCCACCAACTGCCGCTGTTCCTCTGATACCGCAAAGCCATAGTTGATCGCCTTGCGTATCGTTTCTACTTCTTCCTCGCGGCCCTCCTGCAGCTTCGACAGGGAGTAGTAATACTCCTCCTGCGTCTTAGTGCCCGCCTCCATCTGGTCCTGCACCAGTTTCAGCGACGCCTTGTACCGCGCCAGCGATTCCACGTCCGCCTGCACCATCTGTATGGGGGTAACGCCCATGCCGCTGCCCACACTGTCGCCGCCGCCAACGTATACCTCGGCTCCGGTGCCGTGCAGCTCGTTCCATGCGTCCCACGCCTCAGACTCTGCGTCCCGTACCGCCTTCTCCTGCTCCTCGCGGATCGCCCGCAGCACCTCCAGCCGCTTTTCCTCCGCCTCCGTCAGCTCTCCGGTCTTGCTTATGAGCGTGTCGTACTCGTCCTCGGTCTCGCCCAGCGCACTCTGTGCCGTTTCAACGCTTTTCAGCGCTTTTTCATAGGCTCGCGCCTTTTCCGTGCTCAGGCTGATCGCCACGGCCAGCGCCGCAAAGATCGCCGCACCGATGCCAAACCCTTTAAGTTTACCCAGCGAAGCGACCAGAGTTTGTTTCAGTTCCGCCGCTTGCAGGGCCATTTCACCATCCCCCGCAGCGGCGGCCTTTTTCGCTACTGCGTATGCAATGACTTCCTGTGTGAGCGTTTTTATCGCGCTGCTTACCGCCTTAATGTCTTTGATTGCTTCCGATGCTGCCAGTGCTTTTTTTGCCTGTCCCAGCAGCAGCACCGCCCCCGTCAACAGGCCGACTGTTACAACCAGGTGGCCGCCTTCGCTGTCCAGCAACTCCACCAGCCCGATCACGCCATCCAGCGCGTCCTTGATGGTGTCCGTCTCCACCAGGTTGCTGATAAACTCCGTCCACTTGTTGTGCAGTATCTCGGTCTTGCGGGTCCAGCTGTCCAGCGCGTTTTCCACTTCCTTATCCGCGCTGCCCACCGCATCGGCGTAGTCACCCAGCATGGACTCGTACATATCCCAGTTCTGGATCAGCGCCAGCAGCTGCGAGGTACGCAGCTTTCCGCCGATGTCGCTGACCATCTCCATCAGCTGCTGCTCCGTCAGCAGCCCGTCCTTCATACTCTGGGCCAGCCCGGCAATGGCCTTCATGGGGTTTATCACGCTGCCCGTGGCCTGCGCCGCGTCGTAGGCGTCCTTGGCGTAGACCTTGATAACGTCCCGCAGCCCCGCGATCTCGCCGGTGGTCCACGTCACACCCTCGTCGATTTCCGTCTTGGTATCGCCGATGATATTCAGGAAAAGCGCCCGCAGCGCAGTGGCGGCCTCTGTGCCGGACCGCTGCGTCACAGCGGTGATCGTGCCGATAGCCGCCGTCAGTTCGTCTGCGCCCACATGGGCCTGCGCCGCAATAGGCGCCACCTTGCCCAAGCCTTCGGCAATTTTTTCTATTGACGTTGCGTAATTGTTATCAATTTCATTTGCTCCATCGAGAACCTTCGTCAGCTGCTCGATGCTGCCCTGATACTTGTACGCCGCGTCCATAGAGAGCAAAAACTGCTGTGCGGTCTCTGCGTCCGTGTCGCCCACGATCTGCGTCTTGGTGGCCAGCTCCGCCAGCGCGGACGCCTGCTCGCCGTAGCCTGCGCGGCTGAAGTTTGCCACGCTGTTCAGGTACTCGTCCGCCGCCACGCCGTAGGCGCTGGCGGTGTCGTATGCCTGCTTCTCGATCTTATTCAGCTCCGCCGTGGTCGCGCCGGTGACTTTGCGTATCGTCACCATCTCGTCGTCCACGTCCTTCATGGTCTCCAGCGCTTCCGTGAAGCTGCGCTTTAACCCGGCAATGGCGTTGCCCATCACCTGCCACAGCGCCATCTTTGCCGCTACCCGTCCAAAGCTATCGCCCATCAGACCGGCAAAGCCGCTGGTCTCTTTGGCCGCCTTGCCCACGTCCCTGACCTTCTCCGCCGCCTTTTCGCTGCTCTGCTGCGCTTGCTTTCCGGCGTCTTGGAACGCCTCCTGCGCGGTAGCGACATTTTTGGCCGTTGTTTTGATATTTACGTTGGCCTGCTGCGTATCAACGCCCAAAGTCACCGGGCTGCTCTGCAGCTTCGCTATCTCTCCCTTGAGCTGCGAAAAATCAGGTACAGCCGTTACTTTGAAAATCGCCATACGCTACCTCCAATCGTCCTCGTCCCGTATCATCCCGGTATCTTCCGCCAGCTCCAGCGTGGGGTCCGCTCCGTTCATGGCCCGCACCAGTGTTTCTTCCGCCCTGCCGTCCAGCATCTCCTCCACGAAGTTGCGGAAAAAGGGCCTGTTCTTTGGCCGTCTGCCCCAGTTGTACGCGGGGTCGTTTTTCTCGATCCGGTTCACCAGGTCGTCCCCGTCCACATGGGGGTCTATGGGTTCTCCGTTGCCGTCTGTTGCGCCGCTGGGGTGATACAGCAGCGTCAGGTTCATGCCGCCGTCCCGCTCATCCGAATACACCGTGGCGCTGGCGTTCATGTCCGCCAATCCCTTTGTGCCGCGCCGGCGCACATACTCCTCCGGCACCAGCTTGTCGTATACGTCCTCTACCACGTGCTCCCGCAAGCACTGCCGCATTTCCTCCGCCAGTGCGGGGCGCGATGCGCGAAAGGCATCCTTCACCTGCTTTTCCAGCGCGGCCATGTCCTGCTCGAACCCGCTGAACTGTCCCACCAGCTTCGCCATGTCCCGCGCCTCCCCTCTTTATCAACAAACTGCAAGAACCAACCCGCAAAACTTGCGTTCTCGTTCCCATTTTTTGTTGCTTTCCTTTTTGTTTTGTGGTATTATTATTGCAGGTATAACTATCGGAGGTTTTATACATGGAATCTATTGAAAATAACTTGCTTGGGCAGAAATTCGGACGTCTGTCCCCTATCGCTTTTGAAAAATGCCAAGGTGGTCGCCGTGGATGGCGCTGCGTATGCGACTGCGGGAAAGAGGTCGTTGTACGAGAATCTGCGCTTCTTGGCGGAGAACGCACATCTTGCGGTTGTAAGAAGCGGGAAAGCCACCCATATCGAGGTAAGCCTCGCCAAGATTTAACCGGCCAAAGGTTTGGGCGTTTGGTCGTTGAATCTTGCGACCACTACGACAGTTCCGCCCGCGATTCTTATTGGTCCTGCTTGTGTGATTGTGGGAAACACACCATTGTCGCCGGTCATAGTCTCAGGCGTGGATGTACAAAAAGCTGCGGGTGTTATCAACGTGATGTTGCGCGGGAATCGTTGAAGCAGTCCCCCCGCCCGGTTCCTGCGATTCGCACCGTACATGGGCTCCGACACACCCGGCTTTATGGCGTATGGCTTTCTATGAAGAACCGCTGCTACAATGAACACTCGAAGTGCTACCATAGATACGGAGGGCGCGGGATCGGCATCTGTGATGAATGGCGCTCTAACTTCGAGGCTTTCTATAACTGGGCCATCCAGACCGGTTATGATGAAAACGCGCCAAAAGGAACTTGCACTTTGGACCGGCGTGATAACGATGCGGATTATTCTCCAGATAATTGCCGCTGGAGAACGCAAAAGCAGCAGTGCAACAACACAGCGTTCAATCTCTATCTCGAATACAACGGTGAACGTCATACTCTATCGGAATGGAGCCAAATCACTGGTATAGGTTCGAGTACGATTGAATCCCGTTTAATGCGTTATAAATGGTCCGTCGAGAAAGCACTAACAACTCCGGTCCGTCGGGGGAGGGGCGATTAAGCCCCTCCCCTTTTTGTCAGGACTCTTTCACGCTCACAGCGCACTGGTCGGTAAACGTGGTGCCTTCGTACACGAAGGTCACGTTAAGATCTGCGTCACCAGCTACGCTTCCTGCGGAGATCAGTCCGCTTGCGTTCACGGTGGTGCCGCTGGGTGCGCCGGTCAGGCTGTAGGCACACTTGGCAGGATCCAGCACCGCCAGCTGGCCGTTCTCCAGCACCGCCTGGGGCTTCACCTGCACCGTGCCGCTGACGGGGACGTTGATAACGCCGCCGATGGCGGTCACGATGCCCGTCACCACCTCCGCGCCGTTGTCCGGCACGTACACGTACCAGCCCAGGGTGCCGCCGGCGCAGTCCTCGCACTTGTCAGAGATCACGCTCTCATCCGTGCTCAGTGCGCGCCCCACGATCTGCGTGGTGTCGTAGTTGCTCTGGCTGCCGGTCACGGTGGCGGTGTCCGCCTGTAGCTTCAGCGGTACGTTGATGTACAGCCAGCCCTGGCGGGTGCCCTCGTTGGTCTTGGCGTTTACGTTGCCGTACACCGCCAGCTGGGCGGTGAAAAGGCCCACCTTACCGTTCATGCCGGTGTTCAGCTTGCCGCACATGGCGCTGAGCTTGTTCACGAAGTACCACACCTTGTACTCGGTGCCGCTCACCGCGGTAAAGCCGGTGATGGTGCCGTCCGCCGCGATCTCATAGGCAATGCCGCCCTGCTGGATGCCGGAAGCCTTCTTGGTCTCCTGCACATAGGCGTAGGGCTTTGCCATCGCATACTGCGCCACAGGGGCGCCGTCGGTCACATCCACCTTCAGCACGGTGCTGTTCGCCGTCACCACCTGGCATACCGGGGCCACAGCGTTGTAGGTCACAGCGCCGCCCACGCCCGCCATCTTCGTCCGCAGGTCGAAGTTGGCCTGGGTGAAGTTCACCTGGATGTCCGGGTCGCTCTCGATGATGGTGGCAATGCCGTTGTTCAGTCCTGCACGCAGGGGATCGCCGTTCACGGTCACGGTGATGTTGCCCTCCTGGAACTTATTGCTGCTCAGCAGGATCTGACCCGTTTCCATGTCGGCGAACTGCGCGGCGCAGATGCCGCGGGTATACAGTCTCGGATCGGTAAAAGTAATCATTCCGCTTTCACTCCTTTTTGATATAAAAAATGGAGGCAAAGCCCCGGTTTCCCGTTGGCTTCGCCCCACTTGGCGTTCCGCCCTGCCCGCTTGCAGGACCTATTCCCTTCTCTATGCCTGTCCCATGCCACGTGTCGCTTCCTCCACGGGCCGCAGTGCCGTGTTGCCGTCGCTCACCCGGTCATAAAACAGGCTCGGCCACGGGTTGCCCCGTTTCCACTGTGTTCCTCTCGCCTCCGCGATGGTGCAGGTCATGTACCCCAATATCCGCTGCCACGTTTTTGCTTTCGTCTGCAGCTTCAGCAGTGGCCACGACTCTATTTCCGTCTCCTCCGCGTGTTCCAGCGCGGCCACCGTCGCCACCCGTTCCCACGCATCTCCGCTCAGTTTTGCGCCGCCGTTCATCTCCGCCAGCTCCCGCTGCGCTTCCACCAGTTCCGGGTTGGCTTCCGGCGGCGTCAGCTCAATTCCGTTCTGTGCGGCGATGATCTCCCGAAGGTATTGGAACTGCACCGGCGTAATGCGCCACAGCTCCTCTCCGTGCAGCACGAACTCCACCGCCGTCAACCGGCTGGGGTCTTTCGTGTCCACCTTGCAGCGAAACGCCTTCAAGCGCTCGTCCAACGGCTTTCCTCTCCCCAGCCGCAGGGAGAGCGCCAGCATCAAAAGCGCCCTTGACAGCAGCCCCACTGTCTCCTCTCCGCGCCCCATCGCGTCGTACTCCATCTTGTAGTAGGCCGCCAGCAGCGGCATCACAGCATACGCCACAGGGAGGCTCTGCTGCACGATGTCAATGCCCGGTCGCGCCAACTCGAATGTCTCCATCTCCTCCACAAGGATGGGGTACAGCGTCAGTCCCTCCGCCTGTACTTCCTCGTACCTGCGGCAGGCCCTTTCTATGCTCTGTGAGATCGGCATATCAGCTCTTTTCCTCCCTCACGAAACACCTTTACGATAATAGCCTTGACTTCATTTCCCGGCTCCAGCACCATGCACCGGCAAACTTTTTTCCATTTTTCATCCATAGCAAACGTAGCCAGCTTTCCGCAGTACGGACACGTTGCTGTTTTATAGAAAATTACTCTATTCATAATTTCTATACTCCTTATTGATTATGCAGTTTTCTTATAAATGGATCCCCGCCTGTACCAGCAGCGCCGTCACCGCGCCGCCCAGTACCAGCCACACCAGTTTCTCTACCACGTCGTTCCACCGCTTCGCCGGCAGGTTCGTCAGGCTCTTTACGTCCTTCTTGACCTCCGACAGGTCATCCCGCATATCCTTCTGTTCCCGGGTCATCAGCGCCACCGAGGTCGCCAGTTCGTTCAGGGCTTTCTGCTCCTCTGCCAGCTCGTTTATGCGGTGCGTGTTGCTTTTGCTCCGCTGCTCCACCTCCGTCAGCCGGTGGTCAAAAGTCACTTCATCCATTGCGCCGCCCTCCGTTCTCTCAGAATGTAGTCACGACGCTTTCTTCGTCGCTGTCCGCCCAAGCAAGGCTCATGTGCACGCGCCGTCCCACGTTCATGCCCTGGTCGTATATGGCGTGGGACCCGTTGTCCGCGTGTGCCCCTCTGTCAAAGGTCATCACCCCGGCTCCGCCTATGTTCACGCCGTTCAGTGCCTCAATGATGCACTGCTCCATGTCATAGCTGCGGGAGTAATCGTCCGTCCGTGTGGTGGTCTCGTGTCCGTAGTTGCACAGTATGTCGAAGTATATTCCTACCGCCGCCGTAAAGGGTGTCTTTGGAATCACCCGCCCGATGTACACCTTTACCACCGTCTGCGCCATGCTCTGCGCCTGTCCCCAGTATTCCAGCGGGAATAGCCTGTACCCCTTGGGGTGCTTTGCCTTCTGCTCCTCCGTGTCCACCGCCGGCGACTCACCGTCAAACACAATGCTCAGCTTTTCCTCCGCCGTGGGCAGTGGCTGGGCCAGTGGGTTCGCCCCGTCGCAGCAGATGTACTTCATCAGCCGCACCCGGGGTCTTGCGTTGTCGTCCACGGGCGTGTACCCGTTCCTGTCCGGCAGGTCCAGCAGGTAGTTCACGATCTTTTTCGGTATCTTCTCCGCACCCTTAAAGGTGCCGTAACCGGTTTCCACACGCTCAAATGGATAGTAGGGGCTGTCGAAATCTGTGTTCACGCCCTCACCCCGCTTTCCGTTTTCCTAATTGTTTCACATGAAACATTGTATTATTCGTTGCGTTTTTGATATTTTTGCAACTTTTATTTCCGTTGCGTTTTGAATATTATTTTGTTCCCTTCTGCACCTGTTCCGCCAGCTCCACCAGCTCCTTCATGCTCTCCGGCGTCATGGCCGCCGCGCTGCTCATGGCCATCCGCGCCACCACATCGTTCATCACCGCCAGATTGGCGTTGATCTCCGTGTTCAGCATCTTCTCCAGGTCCCGGTAATCCGCCAGCAGGTCATACGCCTTGTCCCGCAGGGCGTCGCTCTGCTTCTTCATCCGGTCTATCTGGTTGACCAGCTGCACGCCGCCCACCAGATCGTAGTCGTCGGCGCTCATCAGCCACTTGTCCTCCTCGCAGCCGTCGAAGTCCAGCCGCAGATACGCCCGTGCCAGTATGCCCATCAGGTAGCGCCGTTTCCGCTGTCCGTTCTCCCGGTACATGGGCGGCACATCGCCCCGGAAGCGCTCCCCGGTATCCACCACCACCCGGTCGATGCACCTCTCCGCGCAGTGGCTCACGATGGCCGCCTTCTCCATCAGCGGCACATAATCGTTGGCCTTGGCGAATACCTCCTTCATGGTAATGGGCTTGCGCTCTTTAATGCTGTTTTCCATCTCTCCTGCTCCTTTCAGATTCATAATGGAAATTCCCTCACGTATTTACTTTTTCTCCCTACAGCGCAGTGAGCAGTGCCGCCACTGCGCTGCGTTTTCGTACCGTCCGCTGTCCGGGCAGTGGTACTGGTAGCAGCAGAAGTCATGCTCTCCCGTCTGCTTCCTGCACCGTATGATGATCTCCCCTACCTTCCGGTAGGCGTGCTCACATATCGGCTTTGCCATCGTTCTTACCACCCCTCCAGTGTGATGTCCGTGCTCACGCTCTTGCCCTTGCAGGCTGCCGTCACCGTCAAAGGCTTTACGCTCCCGCCCCAGCAGTACACGGTGGCGGTGCTGCCGTCCACCTCTGCGGTGTAGCTGTCCTCCGCCGCCCCGGTGAAGGTCCATTCCACCGCGTCTCCGGTCTCCGCGCCGTTCTCGGTGTATATGGCCGTCAGCACGGTCTTGCCGTAGGCTTCCAGTCTCTCCACCGGATCCGTCTGCCAGTGTACGCCGCTTACGCTCTCTGCCACCGTCACGGCATAGGTGCCGTAGTGCTCCTCGTTCTGCACCAGCACCGCCGTGATGGTGCACTCTCCCTCGCCCACCGCCGTCACGTTTCCCGTGGGGTCCACCCGGCATACGCTCTCGTCGCTGCTGTACCACAGATAACGGGTGGGGTGTTCTGTGTCTCCGTCCGCCGCCTCTCCGTTTCGCAGGGATGCGGCGGTAAACTTCGCCTTTTCTCCCGTGCTCATGGCCGCCCTGCCGCTCACGTTCACCTCCCAGGTGAAGGGATAGGCGTTGGCCACCCGGCGAACCAGGTCGTCCTTCTCCCTATCCGGCTCCGTCATCCGCGCCGTAAACCGCAGCAGCCGGCAGCTCTCGTCATCTCCGGTGAACTCCTGCGCCACGTCTGCGTAGCCGGTGATCTGATACGCCATCCGCCCCAGGATCAGGCGGCTGTTCACATCCAGGTTTTCCGTTTCGCCGTTGCGCTGTATGGTAATGTTGAAGTACCCCTGCATGATGAGCATGGTCTCCTGAAAGTCGTTGGCGTTGGCGTTCAGCTTCACGTTTTCCACCACCATCGGTTCCTTCAGCACGTTGCCGTACCAATCCAGATGGTTCCATGTGGCGTTGCACCGCCTTATGATTCCCCCGCCCACGGCAGAGGATATGTTAGCTGGGTTCGTCACCAGCCATGTGGAGCCCATTGTCTCCATTTTTGCGCCCTCCGGCACATATTCGATGTGCCGGTTTACAAACAGAACTTCCTTATAGTTGTCTATGGGCCGGTCTATGGCGTTGCCCTTCTTCCGCGCATCGGCAAGGCGTACCAGCTGTTCGCTCCACTCGTAGAAGTTGTTGGGGTCGCTGTCCAGCCCCTGCACCCGGCACGCGGTGTAGTCGCTGGCGTACTTGCCGTATGCCTGCACGAATCGCGCCGTTGGATCTCCAAAGTAGGGGATGCGCCTGTCGTTGTACTGTGCGGGGCGGTTGGTGGGTGCCTGCGGTCTCTCCGCCATTGCGGCGATATTGCCAAGATTGTTCTTTACGTCCGCCATCGCCCGTCACCTCCCCGTTTCACAGGAACTGGTATCGTCCGTACCCGCCCCGGCCTCTCTGCACCGTGTTCAGGAACGTACAGTCCTGCTCATACTTGTGCATCTCGTCCATCAGCCTTGCCCGGTTCTTCTCCTGCTTCGCGGCGCCCTCCTTCATATAGGTGCCCTCGTTCACCGTGTCAAAGCTCGCGTCCTTTATCTTCATTTGGTCGTTCAGCCAGTTGCGGAAAAAACGCTCATCCCATACGCTTGCCACGCACAGCCCAAGTATCCGCTTCTGCTCCATTGTCAGCTCGTGACCAAATTCACCGTCTGTGTAAAAGTCCAGCGTGTAGTTTATTCCCGCCATGTCCTGTATAGGGAACGTCACCACGCCTGTTTCGGCGTTGTAGCTCGCCCCGGTGTACGGCACCGCCGTCATGCCGCCCGTCACATCCTGCTCCACAATGGCGCAGGAAAATAGCTCGTAGCCCACCATTCCGGTGTCCACTTCCGTTTCTCCCACCAGGCTGTCCTCGCTGCTGGTCCAGTAGTAGTCACCGTAGCTGGGCTGTACCAGCCCCTCACTCAGATACGCTCTCATCTGCACCGGCAGGGAGAATAGGGGGATGGCGTTCACCATATACAGGCTCATCCTCCGCAGGAACGCCGCCGGGTCGTTGGCTGCCTCCTCCTGCAAGCGCACGTCGTCTATGGCCACCATCGCGTGGTTCGATATGACCTCGCTCCACTTCGTCCCCATGTTCTCCCCTCCTTATGCCGGAATATAGATCGTTATCAGTTCTCCCGCCGTGCCGTCCGTCAGTGCCACGCCGTCCGCGCCGGTCGAATTTCCGCCCAGCCCCTCCACCAGCGGCGCGTTGCTGGGATATGTGCTCCTGCCGGGGTATAGATTGCTGCTGGGCATCAGTCCCGCCTTTTCCGCCTGTGGATACAGGCTTTCCGACGGATACAGTGTCGCCGAAGGGAATAGCCCTTTCGTGATCTTTACAAAGTCTCCCACCTGTACCACGGAGCCGGGAGCCACCCGGTAGGTCGCCTCCCAGTCTCCGTTTCCGTACAGGTACAGGGCGTAGCCTTCGCCCTCCGCCAGTGGGAAGCGCATCTGCCCGATGTTCGGGTAGGTGGAGTTGTTTATCTTCAACCCCGCTTTCCACTTTTCCAGCGCTCCGGGCTCACCATTGACTTGCATGAACCGTGCCGCGCCTCCCTCGGCCAGCGGCACCTGCACGACGGAGACGCCCGTATAGGTCACGCCGTTGATCTTTACATCTCTCGCCATGCGTTTTGTTCCTCTCCGTCAGGCTATCGTCATCACGCTGCCCGCCACACTGATCTGCGGCGTTGTCATCGTTCCTACGATGGGTGCCCCTCTTTTGTCGTGGGCGGTAGCGCCTTTCGCCAGTGTGTTGGCCGTCACGCTGTCCATTGACAGGTCCAGCTTCACCGCGCCGTCCACCACGACCTTGTTTACGTTTTTCGCCATCGCCCTTTTACCTCGTTTCCTCCGCTTCTCAGGCGCCGATGGTCAGCGTCACGCCGCCGGCCTCGTTGTCCGTCTCGCTCACGGGGATAGCGTTCACCGTCACGCTGGACAGGCAGTTGTACCCCTCGTCGGGCAGGACCTCCTGGCTGGTAAAGGTGGGGGTCACAGTCTTGGCCTGTGCCTTCATGTCCTCGCTGCCGGACATGGTGCCCTCCACGCCCAGAATAGTCACACCATCGCGGATGTTGGTGGCGATGAGCTTGGCCTGCTCCGCCTCGGCGATCTGCACGGTGCCGCTTCCGTCGTGGAAGCCCAGGGGCACGGTATACACCTGCGCCTTGGTGGTGATGTTGCCAGCCACAGCGCCGTTGTTGGGCATCGTACCAGTGACCTCCGCGCCCTTCACAAATGCGGTCTTGCTCAGCAGGATCTCCGCAGCGGACGCGGTAGCGCCGGAGGTATCCGCATCAAAGGTACACGTACCCGTGATGGTCGCACCCGTCTTGTCGTGGGCAGTAATGCCCTTGAGCAGCTTGGCAGGCACCACGCTGTCGGCGGTCAGATCGATTTTTACCTGTCCGCCCAGAATTACTTTGTTGATGTACTGATTAGCCATACTCCACATCTCCTATCGTTAAAGTTTTTCCACCGGCGGCATTACTGACTTCGTACTGGGGAATTTTCTTCACCGTCACGTCGTCGTTCATGCGTTTGGCTTTTGTATGCAGCACAACAGGCTCGTTCACGCGCGGGGTTACATCGTATGCGCCCTCGTAGACGGGGATGGCCTCTCCTCCGGCCTGTACCACGACATCGCGCAGTTCTATCTCTACTACCGGCTGTATATCGCGTACTTCTATCTCTTCCGCGTTCTGCTCCACGGGGAATTGCTGCGGTGTCATTTACATCACCCCTTTGGACCGGCTTGTGGAGACATATATGGTCTTGCCCTTCGCCCCCACCACGCTCTCGTCGTTGAATTTTATCCGTGCCTGCACCGGGGGCGTCCTCCCGGCCTTAAATGCGAAGGTCTGCTCCTGCGTCAGCGGAAACAGCCACTGTCCGTTCTCCTCGTCGTAGCGCACCACGCCGGGGTACGTCCTCGTCAGGGTCCCTATGGTGATCTCCAGCCGCAGTACCATCTCCGGCGTTATCAGCAGTTCCCCCTGCCGCAGCACGATGGGCAGCGAATAGGCGTCGCCCTGCATCATGGCCGTTCCCTCCTTCCGCCAGTGTCGTCAAACGTCCCTTACTTCGTGTCCTTCTCGTTCATGTCCTCGATAATGGCAATGAAGTCGCCCTTCTCGTGGCCCTTGCGCTTGCTCAGCGCGTTCAGCTTCACCGTGCGCTCCCGCGTCACATACCGGCTGCCCTGTCGGTAGGCGTCGGCGTACATCTGCGCCGCCATCACCTTGTGTCCCTCGCACAGCGCCGGGTAGATGTTCAGCAGCTCGTCCCCCAGCTCCACCAGCTTGGCAAAGGCTCTCTTGTCCAGCACCTCACCCGGCTTGTAGTCCACACCCAGCGCCTCGCGCTCCTCGTCCGTCAGGCCGCTTACCACCAGCAGCCACCGCTGCGCCATGAACCGGCGGTTCATCTCCGTCAATATGCGGCTCAGGTCCGGCTTCGGCACGTAAAAGCTTCCCGTCTTGCCCACGATGTTTCCGTACATTCCGCCGTCACCGAACTGCACCACGTTGTCGTCCGCCACCGGCGCCATCCACAGGAAATGCACCTGCTCTGCGCTGGTGCTCACTTGCACGATCTGCGGCGCGGTCTGCTGGGGGATGTTCTTCAGCGCTTCCGCCACCGCCTTGGCCGCCGCCTCCTGCATCATCTGCTGCACCTGCTCGGCGGTGTACGTAACCGGCGCGGCGGGCGTTTCCGCGGCATCAGCCGCGTCCTGCACATTCTCCTGCGCCGCCGCGTTCACGGCGCTGCTCTCGTCCGGCGCGTCCGCGCTCTGCTGGGGTGCCAGCATCACCTGGTCGTCCTCTCTTTCCTCCGCCGCGATCTGCGCGGCCAGTCTGTTCCCGCTTTTCTTCTGCTTACCCATGTTTTCTGCTCCTTTCAGATTCCTTTCATGGTCTGTTTCTATCTGCCGCAATGCGTCAAGGCTCCCGCCGCTGCCCCGTTTACACGTCGGCGCATTGCATACCCGCGGCTTTGCCGCACATCCTTATGGCGGAAACGGCAGGGCTTGAACCTGCGCCCCTCTGATTAACAGTCAGATGCTCTGCCAACTGAGCTACATTTCCGTATGGGGCTTTCGCCCCCATAAACTCCCTTTCGGGCGAAAACGATCCAACGTTTTCATCTGGCACGGACGCGAGGACTCGAACCCCGAACTGCGGTTTTGGAGACCGCCGTTTTCCCGGTTAAACTAAATCCGCATATCCGGGGAGGGGCTTTCGCCCCTTCCCCTGTGTGGTTTCCCTTACACGGTGAAGTGCGCGATCTTGGACGCGAACGTGGCCACAGAGTCCAGAGCGATGGTCAGGTTCAGACCGATCTCGAAATCCCCGGTGCGGGTGGGATCCATCTCGATAGAGATGGGCGTGCCGCTGGTGTAGCCGATGGTCAGCGGCTTTCTGCCGTTGCCGGCCAGCATCCAGATGTCGTTCTCGCTGAGCATGGTCTCCACGGTGGTGTTCTGAGTGCCGGGGATGATAACGTCCCGCATGGGCATCAGGCGCACCGCCATGAACTGGCCCAGGTAGCCGGCCTTGGTGTAGTCGGCACCCAGCAGCGTGGCGATAGCGGCATCCATGTTCACGTTGGTGGAGCCGGTCACGGTGTTGGGCAGCACCTTGCTCAGGGCCACGGTGCCGCCGGTGGCAAACACGTCGGAGATGGTGGTGTTGTTCAGCGCGGCGATCTTGTTGGCGCCCTTCACCCAGTTCTGGTTGTTGAAGGTGAAGTTCAGGTTGGTGGGGATCAGGCTGGTGTCCTCCGTGGCGGTGGTCATGGCCTCGTTCCACATACCCATGGTCTTGGCGTACATACCCGCCACCATGTTGGCGAAGAAAACGCCGAAGTCCATGTTGGCGCCCACCAGCTGCATCCACTTGGCAGTGATCCAGCAGCTCTTGGGGGTGGGGTTCAGCGTGTAATCGCGGGAATAGAAGCGGTTACGCGGCACGCTGCGGCTTGCGCCCCAGCTGGAGTCCTGGAAAACGGGGATGTCGTTGCTGCCGATGCTCACGGCGTAGGTCTGGCCCAGCTCGATCTCCACGGTCTCGGCGAAGTCGCTCAGCGCCTCGGAGTACACGGCGGGCAGAATGGGGATGATGACCTCCTGCCAGATGCCCTGCAGCACGGCGTAGAACCGGGCGTTGCCGTAATACTCACCGCCGTTGCGCTTGAACTCCTCCCAGCTCTCGGGGGCCTTCTTGCCAGTGCTGGCGCAGGCCAGCTTGGCGGCGTACAGCAGGCTCTCCCGCTGGAACTGCTCGTTCAGCTGCTTGTAGCCCCGGTCGTTCATGGTGCGCTGCACGGGGGTGTTCTGCCCCTTGGCGCTCAGAACGGCCATCTTGCCCTTCAGGGCGTGTTCATAAAACAGCACGCGGCCCTTGGCCACGATGTCCTCGCGCTGGTCGTTTCCGTTGATGGCGAAAACCTCATTGGAAACGCTGTTCAGGTTCAGCTTTGCCATTTCTTACTCACTCTCCTCTCTTGTCACGCGGTCACGGTGCTGACCTTGCAGGCCCACACGTCGTAGTACACGAAGCTCTGCCCGGCGCCCTCGGTGAAGTTGCCGGTGCCCTTCAGCTTGAAGTAGATGGCGCCGGTAGCAGTGGGGGCGGCAGCGGCGGGCACCAGCAGGCCGTTGGCGATGGTGAAGATGGTGTTCTCGCCGATAGCGCCGTTCACGTTGCCCTCGCCGAAGCGGTAAGCGTGCTTGCCGTCAAACACGATCTCGGTGAAGGTGCCGTCCCGGCCCGCAGGAACGCCCAGCCCCAGCGTGGCGGTGCCCACGGCGTAGTTGTTGCCGTTGCGTCCGCCCAGCGTGGGCCACTCGTAGGTGTTGCAGGCGTACACGCCGGTGTCGGCGTTGGCGGCAGCGCCCGCAGCGTTCATGTAAAAGGCGTTCTCGTTCTTAACGCCCTTGAAGCCCGCACAGGGCAGCTGCTCGCCGCGTACCACCAGCAGACCAGCGGAGCAGTCCGCATCCGCCTCAGACGCCTGATAGCGTCCCGTGATGTTGCACAGTTCGTTGAACTCGTTGTTGGTGATCCGCGGCTCAAACGCGGTTTTCTCAATGTATGCCATGTTTGTTCACTCTCCTTTTCGTTTTACTTGCCGGCGTCGATGCCCCACTTGTTCAGCAGAGCGTCCACACCCTCGCTTCCCTCGCCGCTGTTGCCGGCGAAGTGCTCCCAGGCATAGGTGGTCTTGCGCTTCTGTGCGCTGCGTTTGTCGCTCTCCATCACGGCCTCGCCGCACACGGCCAGCACCGCCTCGCGCACCAGCTTCTCGCCCAGCCACGCACCGTCCTTGTCGCAGCTGTTGGCGTACAGTCCGGCCTCGATGTTCTCGTTCACCGCCTTGATGGCGTCCTCCGCCACCTTTTCCTCGCGGTTGGCGTTGAAGGCGTCCAGCGTTGCCTTGGCGGAAGCCTTGCAGGCACTCAGCCGGCGCTTGCTCTCAGCCTCCTGCATGGCGCTGATCTGCTCATTGGCGGCTTCCAGCTTGGCGTTCAGGCTCTTCACATCGCCGTCGGTCTCCTTCACGGAGGCCACGGTGTAGTCCACCACGTCCGCCACATCGGCGTTCAGCTCCACCTCGCCCACGCTCAGCACGATGTGCGCTGCGCAGGGCATGATCTTTCTGGCGATCACCTCTCCGTTGTCGTCAGCGTTAAAGGTGTAGCCGAAAAGATTGCCGGAAGCGTCCAGCAGTGCCACGTTCATCCCGTCCTCGCTCATGGAGAGCACCTTGTGGTTGGGGAACTTGGTCTGCATCTGCTCCATCGCTCTCTTGTTCATGTTGCTTTTCACTCCTTTTTTTGTGTTTTTGTCGGGTTCCTTGCCGTCGCTGCCCTCTGCGGCTGTGTGCAGCGACGCGGCCCGCAGCTTCAATTCCTTAAATTCCTCCTGCATGGCCGCCAGCTTTGCGATGCTCGCACCCGGTATCGCCGGGTTTACCCTGTCGCCCAGAATGGTCACGCCTATGCCCGACCATTTGGTAAACACGTCCACATCGCCCTCTTTGTGGCTCTCCGACACCATTGTCTCGGCGGAAACGTCCATCGTGCCCTGTTCCACGATCTTCCGCGTCAGCTCCGGGGCGTAAAAAGCAAATAGCCGTCCCTTCGCTCTGAGCCATGTATGACCGCCCCTCTCCACAAGGGTAAAGTCCTTTTCGTCATCGGACAGCGTTCCCACGATGCGCTCGGCCGTCCCCTCCATGAAGGATTGGTACTCCTCCCCGGTTTTGGGATCCCGGCGCTTGCTCATGTTGTGTCCGTCCCCCACCTGCTGCCCCACATAGGCGATCAGAATGGGCTGCCCGATGAAGGTCTTGTAGTAATCCCGCAGGTTCTGATACGACCAGCGGTTGTTGTTCTCGCCCTCGCGTATCACCCACAGCTCCACGCCGAACTCATATTCGTTCAGTTTCTGCATCACCTGTAGGGTGCCGCTGGCGCTCACCTTCTTGGGCAGCGCCTTGGTTTTCAGCGTGCTCATTCGTCCTCACCGCCTTTCCTCTGAGGTGGCATTTTTACGGCATCCTCTGCATCCCATCCGCATTTCAGCCGACGGTATATCGTTGATGGATCAATTCCGTATTCTCTTGCCCACTCGCTCACCGTTTTTCGCTCTCCGTCGAGTTCAATAAATACATTGTCTCGCCGGTTTCTCGCCTGTTCCGCCGCCGTCGCCCAGCGGCAGTTTTCCGGGCAGTAGTTACCGTCGTTTTTTCTCCGGTCAATGGTTAGGTCGTCTCGATACCCATTGGCGAGTGCCCAATCTCGAAACGCCGCAAAACTGGACATCCATTCCGGACAAACGGTCACTCCTCTTGCTCCGTACAGCGGATAATCCGGAGAACTTTCCGTGTTGCATCGGTATTTCATAAGAGCCCAAATGTTGTGCAAGCGTTCTTCCCCATCGCGGCACACTCTGCGCCGCCTGTTGGACTCGGCCACACTTTCGCGCCCCAGGCATCCACAGCTCCGAGTAGTCCCCTTCCGCAGGAGCGCCCCACGGACTTCTTTTACCTTCCCGCAGTCGCATTTACATACCCATGTACTCAGCCCATTCGGGAGTTTCTGTCCCAAGCAAAGCACCGTAAGCCGTCCGAACCTTTGCCCTGAGAGGTCAATCATGTTTCCCATGTCATCACTCTCCGTCGTCTGCAAAAAGGTTTCGGCACCAATTGTCGAAAGTCGCTCTGCTCATGCCGCCGTTATCGAGCATAGTCCAGGCATCCAGCAGCTTGCGCCTGTCGTCGGTGTTGGCGATCTGCAGCTCCTCCGCCTTCAGGGAAAGCGCGTTGAACTCCCCATCCGCCGTGGCGCGGATAAATCCGCCCAGTGCCTCGTTTACACCGTCCACAATGGCCACGCACACCTCGAATACCCGGTCCAGGTCGTTGTCAAAGTCCTCGTCCAGCTCCGGCGTACCCGGGTACATCAGCCGCAGGTGGTAGTCGTGGGGTATCTCCGCGAACTCGTCTATCCGCTCAGGCTGCTTATGCTCCAGCTTGTGTATCGCATCCGACAGAAACGGCATACCCATGTCGCACAGCACCCGGTCCTTGATGTCCGCGAACCACTTTTCCGCATTGCCGTATGCTTCCATCACCCGGCGCATCGGCTCCCGCATAGGCGCGAACCGGGGGTTATCCCAGCTGGCGTATTCCTGTGCTCTCATGTCCTCACTCCCTCTCTCCGCAAAATAAAAATGAGGCCGCAGCCGGTGTTCTCCACCGGCGCAGCCCCATTTGGCTTTCCCCGCAGCCCCTTTGCCGCGGTTATCCACTTTTCACGGCCATTGTGCCTACCTCAATACCCCGCGCATCCGCGCAAGCCTTCGGTCACAGCAGCCGCATTCTCTGTTTTCGTTCCCCACTATCGCAGGGGCTCTCGCCGCCCTATCGGTCTGTCGGCATCGGCAGTGCCGTGCCTTTCTTTTTCTTCACCGTGTGTACGGTGTGTGCCTTTATGGCCAGTCCCTCAGCCGTCCGGCGTATCTCCACGTCGTTCCCCCGGGCCAGCTCCCGGTTGATCTCGTGCAGGTCGTCCGCCGTCAGTATTGCCGTCATGCCCATTTCTTCTCAGCCTCCCGCGTCCTCTGACGCTTCCTGTCCCTCGGTCCCCGGCGCCCCTTCCGATGCCGGTCTCCCTCCGGGGTTCATGTCGTGGGCCGCCTGCGGCGGCAGTCCGCTTTCGCTCTGCTTGGCGTTGTAGCTGGTCACAAGGGGCAGCCGCAGGTCCATAATGCCGCTTTCTTTCACCGCACGGCTGATGGCCATGTCGTCCATCACGCTCATGTCCAGCATCGCCATGTAAAGCATGGTCTGGGGCAGTATGCCCAGCGTCATGCCCTGTCTGGCGTTTTCAAAGGTCTTTTCGTCCTCCGCGATGTTGCCAAACATGGCGAATCTCCATGAATACTTCAGGTTCAGCCCGTCCATGATTCCCTGCATCATGCGCTCATAGCACCGGTATATCTGCTCGGCAAACTTGCTCTCTATCTGCAAACTGATATTCGCCACGCCCGCCCGCGGCTCGTCGCTGGTGGGTATCAGTGCGCTCAATCCCGCCTTCGCCATAGTGTAGCCGTACCCTGCGGAGCTTATCTTCGTGGCGCTGGGTGCCTCGGCCAGCTGGTGCAGCTCCATGTTCTTCAGCGGCGCGGCGTACCAGCCTATGCCGCTGGTGTTGTTCTCCGCCAGTTCGTTGTAAAACCGCGTGCGGAAAAGCTCCCACCCTGCGTTGCTCAGCTTGTAGCTGTCCGACTGCTGCCTCGTGCTGTTGTCGTCGTATTCGATCTCGCCCGTCAGCAGAGAGATCAGCGGGTTCTGTACCAGTTCCAGCTGTATCTGCTCATACTGCGCGATCTGGATAAACGACAGGAAAAGTCCCGTCAGAGGCGATACAACTGCCGTCTGTGCGTCGTCTATCTCGAAAGGATATACGGCATCCACCGGCAGCGTCACCCAGTAGCACCACTTCCCGTTCTGGTAGTATACGTCCGGGTCTCCCGGCAGCACGCCGCCGCCCTGCTCCGCTGCCGTTTTCAGCTCGGTAAAGCGGTTCATATTGATGGTGTTCTTCGCCGCGTATACATACCGGGTGCCCGCGCCCTTGGGCGGTCTCGCCGCCACCTGGGTGAATATGCCCCAGTAGGGCTTAAACAGCTCCCCGAACTGCGCCGGCTCACATCCCGGCTTCAAAAAGTACATCATGTTAAAGGCCACGGTGTACTTCGACACGCTGTTGAACCCCACGATCTTTATCCAGTCGCTGGGCAGCTGCTGCATAAAAGCGTAGTTCACCTTGTTGTGGGGCTTGTCCACGCTCACGCGGGGGTAGTAGAATACTTTGCCCTCCTGCACCGCCTGCCCTGCCAGCTTGTGGGCCGTGGTCTTTACGTCCAGCTTGCGCCGCAGCTTCTCCAGCAGCTTCCACTCCCGCCAGAACTCGTCGTTCTTCGCCGTGTCCTTATCGGTGAACTCCGGTGCGATGTAACTGTGATACGTCAGCAGATCCTGGTACATCTTCCGGGTGTGGAAAAGCGGATAGGCCGTAAATTCCAGCCCGTGCTCCACCTGCCGCAGCCCCTGCTCATTGCCAAGCGGGGCGGTCAGCATCTCTGCCACCGTATTCTTGGTATAGTCCTCCGGCAGCGAGGAAATGGCCTGCACCCTTCGGTTCTGAATGTAGGGGTTCACCCGTGCCGACTGGCTCATGCTCACCCGGCTAAAGGCGCTGGCCAGCGCCCCTGCCGGCATATTGCCGTACTGCTCCGCCAGCGCGTTGAAGCGCTGAAATATCTCCGGGTAGGTGCCGCAGGCTACGCTCTGCAATTCACTTGTCAGGTTCCTCCGCTTCTCCTGCTCCATGCGCCGCCTCCTCGTCTATGCGGGAGCGCTCTTTTTCCAGCTCCCTCTCCCACGCATCCAGCAGCTCGTTCAGCCGCTTCTGCGTGTCAGCCCTGTTCTTTTTCACCCCGTCCGCCAGCGCCGCCGCGATGCAGTCCGCCAGCCACAGCCGGTCTCGCTCCGTCAGGCGTTTCAGATCCGCGCCTTTGATCTCCACCGTCTGCATTTTTTTCGGCGCCGTAGTGCGGTACAGCAGCATATACCCCGCCGTTATCCGTACAAAGCGCTCCTTTTCCGCCAGCGCCACCGTTTCGCCTGTCACCCGCGCCGCGTACAGTCTGTACTTCCTTGCCGCCATTTCAGCATATCCTCCCGCCGCGCCGCGCCGTCACCGTGCGGCCTCCCGCGCCGGCTGCCGCCGCTCTGTGCGGTGCCGCGGCACGGTTTTTGTATTTTGTCAGTTCCGCGTCCCAGTCGCTCTTATGCCGCACCGCCTGCGCCAGTTCCTCGCGCTCCAGTATCTGCGCCACCCGCAGCGCATATTTCAGTGCCGACCATATATCGCGCTGTATGTGCTTGCTTATCCGTTCTTCCTTCTGCGTCGTGCCGCTGGCCACCTTTTTCAGGTTCTGTATCTGCCCCACCAGTTCCCGGGTCTTTATGTAGGGGTCGGCCAGCATGGCATCCATGCTGTCGTCCTTGATCCGGTGGTACTTCTTGTAGTTCTCCACGCCCTCGTTCACATTAGAGCACAGCAGCTCCACGTTCCGGTTCTCGAATTGAAGCTCCGCGTACCGCACCATCTCCGCGTCCGGATCCGTCACGCCCGCGCCGCCCGCTTTGATGGGATACAAACACGGCACGGCGTTCTCCTGCTCCAGCTCCGTAAAGCTGGCGTGGTTCCGCACGCACAGCGGCGCAAGGCCGTCACCAAGGTCCATCATCAGGTTCTCCACCACGCTGGTGCCGTACTGCCATGCGTCTATTGCCAGGTATGTCGCGGCCCCTCCGTCGCAGCAGAAGCGGCTCCACACGTCCTTGATCCGCTGCGCCTGCATCATGCTCTTTACCGGTGGGTTCCAAACGTCCACATACACCACCTGCTTCAGGTAGCGGTCCCGCTTCAGCCAGTCCGTTTGACGTGTGCATTTTAGCACCACGCAGGCGCATTTTGCGTTCTTCTTGTCGTCGGCGTAGGATACGTCGTACCCCACGATGTAGATTACGTCCTCCGGCTTCAGTTTGTTGCCTATGTCGTAGGCGCAGTGCCGGTTCTCCGCGATCATCAGTTTGCGGCACTCTGTCAGCACCTCGTCCCGCACGATAGGATTGCTGTCCGCCCCGGTGTAGCGCGATTCCATTTCGCGCATCCACCGCTCCGGCGTCAGCTTTGTCCGCAGTTTCTGCGCCCAGGAATAGGGCCGCATCTGCTGCAGTACCACGCACTCCCACGATATGTCATAGGCATAGGCGCTCTCGCCCGCCAGCATGGCTTTCATGTTCTCGCACCGCGTATCGTAAGCATGGTTCTGCTTCCGCCCCGCACTGGTAATGGCGTGATCCTTGTAGGGGATATAGTTGGGGTCCGGCTTACCGTTTACATTATGCGTCAGTCGCACAGCCGGCAGCACCACCGTCGTGTATTCCGCGAAGTCAAACGCCGGATTTTCTTCCTGTGCGTACTCCTCCGCCGTCACGTCGTGAATGTTGTCACCGCGCATGGCGGATATGTAAAAGGCGCTTCCGCAGTCGGTCTCTATCTTGAAGTCATCCTTACTCTCCGCCGTCACCCGCCACTGCTTCGCCAGTGCCGGGTAGTCGTGCTCCGTCTGCCGGAAGGTCTTGCTGCCTATGGTCGCCATTTGGCGGTATGACGGTCCATAGTAGGCACTCTGCACACCGGGCCACACCAGCCCGTTCAGCTCCGCGTATTTGAACTTCGTGCTGGTTTTTGTTACGCCTCGCGTTCCAGTGAAGGAGACAGAAGCCTTGCGGGCGTATACCCGCACCATCACCCTCTGCAGCAGTTCCTCGTTTGCAAAGTCCGCCGTCGGGCTCCTGAATACGTCCAGTGCCTTATCCGGGTAGAATCGGCACACCCATACCAAAAATGCCCAAAAGGCATCCTCATAGTTTTCGTAGCTGCGCTCCTGTGTGGGCTTTTTTGTCACCCAGCCAAGACCGGCCACATACGCTTTACCCGTTCGCCTCGCCATCGGTGTTCACATCCTCTGCGTCCGCTTTCTGCTTACCCGGCTTTTTCTTCTTTTTCACCGGGCGCATCCGCACCAGCCCCAGCTTTTCGTAGGCTTCCTTCTCCGCCTCGTTGGGTTCCTCTGCAAACTCGCCCAAATTGTCCTCCAGCCGCATTTCGTCCGGCAGCTCTGCCAGCTCCGGCAGTCCGTCGTTCTGCCGCATCCGGTTTTCGTTTATCAGTATCATCTGGTCGGCAGCATCCCGCGTATAGGGGTATTTGCACGGCCGGCCGAAAAATATACGAAACGCCTCGTCCGGTTCGCAGGGCTTCCCGTTTTTCATCAGTCCTGCCCGCTCCAGCGCCACCACCATGTTGTCCAGCCGCAGGTCCTCCACCGGTTTTGTGTCCTTCTTCCGCAGGTTTTCCGACGCCAGGTTCTCCTGTATCATGCTGGATAGCTTCTTGGCCTTGTCTATGGCGCCCATCTCCGCGGCGTCGTTCATCTGCTTTGTCCACTTTGCCACGTTCCGCAGGATCAGCTGCTGCTTGGCGCTCACCGCCTGCTCTCCGCCGAAGTCGGCGCACAGCGCGTTGTAGATCCGGTCAAACTCGTTGTAGTCCTCGCTGGTGTATGGCACTTTCCCCGTGCCCTCACCCCAGTCTGCGGCCTGCCGCTTGGTGCCCTGCCTGCCATCCCGTGCGCTTTTCTCCGCGCTCACCGCCTTGGTGAAGTTGCCGTTCTCCAGCCCCTCTCCGAATATCTTGGTGATGTCCGTCAGCCCGTCGAGAAAGCCCAGCTCTCCGCCTCCCGGCGTCCGGTCCAGCTTTTTCTTTGCCAGCTTATCGCAGTAGGTCGTCCACTTGTTTTTGCTCCCGCTTGCCGGCAGCGCGTTCATGTCGAAAGGCTTGTTGAAGCGTATGCAGGCATAAAAATAAGCCAAACTCTCCCCCACCGCATCATTAAGCTGGTCGTAATACGCCTGCTGCTTTTCCGCGTCCATAGGTAAAAGTTCGGCCATCCTGCGCTCCTTTCGGATAGTAAAAATGGTACAAAAGAGAATTATCCACTCTCTCGTGTACCATTTTCGCAGGTTTTCCGTCATGTGAGGGACTTTTAAGTCCCTTTCCAAATTTTTTATTCGCGGCCTAAAAGATAGTCCACCGTCACCTCGAAGTAGTCCGCCAGCACCTCCAGCGATGAGGCTTTCGGCTCCATCTCCCCCTCCTCGTACCGTCGTATCATGTGCTGGCTCAGTCCGCACAGCTCCGCCAGCACCCGGCGCTTGATCTGCCGTCTTTCCCGCAGTGCCCGCAGTCTTTTAGGGAATAATTCGTTTGCCGCCATCTCACTGCTCCTTCGCATCCGGCAGTTTTACCGCTTCCAGCAGCATCTGCGCCTCCGTATTCGATATAGGAAAGCCCACGCGCTTGCGCCGCTGTATGCTCTTGATCCTGTCCGCCAGCGCCCTTTCCTTTGTCTTGAAGAACGGGCATTTCCCATTCGCGCTGCACACCAGCTCCCGCAGTCCCGCGCACTCGTTTTTCATGGGTATGTACAGGTCGCACCCGCCCTTTGGGCGGTATGGTCCCTGCGGCGGCGATGCCTTCCTCCCTATGTTCACTCCTCCCGCCACCCCTCTCTCCACAGGTACGCGCTGCCCGCAACCAGAAACGCCATATCCGCTGCCACCACCACCATGCACAATACGCCCACAAGCGTTTTATATACGCCCGCCGCCAGCAGCAGCGCCAGCACTGCCGCCAGCAGCAGCGCAAGCAGTATGTACACCACCGCCCAGCGCCGGCATTTATTTTTATCCTTCATGCGCTCACCCTCTTTCTTTTCGCAGTACCCGCAGTGTTCCGCGCATCAGCACCGCATCCTCCACGCCCGGTATCCCATCTACCATCTTATACAGCGCCGGTTCCTCCTCTCGTGGCACTTCTTTCCACTCCACCAGCCCTGCCTTGTCCGCCTCGCAAGCTATGATTGCAAGGTTGTCCCATTTGAAGCGCTCATCCTCTTGCCCGCTTCCGAATTTCCAATATCGGCACGTCAGTTCCTCCATCGTGTAGCTTTCCGCCGCGGCCACGGGCTGGGGGCACACCTCGTCCGTGACCACGCCGCCCAGCAGATGTATCAGCTTCCGCCTTAGCCTTTCAGTCCAGTTCAATGCTGCCCTCCTTCCAGCCCTCCGGCACGATAAATGCCCCTGTTTCCTTGCACACCGCCGACCCGTCGTCCGCTATATTCTCCGGTTTCAGTCTCATCATCTCCGCCTTGTCCTCCGGGTCGATCACACCCACGTCCGCCTTGGGCGTCAACAGCTGAACGTCCAGGTCTCGGCCCGTCACCAGCACCTGCGCCATGCCCTTCTGCGCGTACCCGATGGCCGGCGACAGGTCCACCATCCGGCTCTCCTCATAGACTTGCAGCCTTACATAGTTGGCCACCGCGCTGGTGTATGCGCCCACGTTCATGCTGCTGTCCGCGGCCACGTCCAGCACTTTCCGGTAGTGATTCGGGTCTCCCTCTTTTTTCAGCATATCTATGGTGTAGCGTATGCACCTCTCCACACCGTGCCAGTCGCTCATGCCGAACTTCTCCGCCACTTTCTCGTACACGCCGCCCTTCTTCGTCCACTGTATCGGTCTTTCCACGGCGCCCTCCAGCACCAGCCGTACCGCCTCCACCGTGTAGTCGAAGCCTGCCAGGTCCTCCCTCACGCCCATCGTCCGCAGCGCCTTTATGGCGTATGCCTCATATTTGCTGATGGTTTTCATGTGTTATCTCTCCTTTTCCGGTTTTTCTTCGTAGTATTCTGCCAGTACCAGCTCCCCGTCCCGTATCTGGCAGTGTATGATGCCGCACTTCCGGCACTTCCGTTTCCGCAGATCGAGCCATGCGTCCTCCTGCACCGTTTCGCCCCACTCATGGCTGCAGCCGTACACTTTTTTCAGGAACTCCTCGTACTCGCTTCCCAGTGCGTCCTTGCTGCCCGCAAAGCGTTCATATTCCGCCAGTTTCTCCAGTGCCACGCTCTCCCGCGATGGAAGAAAGCTTTTCAGCAGTTCAAACGGCGCGTACAGTTTCGCCACCGGCGCATGGTTATTTCCGTTCTCCACGTCGTCTGTTCAGCTCCTTTCCGCACATGATCTGCACGTCCCTCGTCCACGCGCACAGGTGCTTATACCGGCACTCCTCCGGGCACCGCGTCGTCCCCGCGCACCCCATATACTGGTGCAACTTCACCCGCATGGCCGTCACCACGCCGTTCCACCTCTCCAGCTCCGTGTCTCCCCACTTTGCGGGGTCAAATGCCATCATGTGTGGTGTCTCCCCTCCGTCCATCCGCGCCCCGCAGCCGGGGCAGAACCTCTCGTGCCCATCTCTGGACACTTCGCTGCACGCCGTGCACTCGTAGTGCCCTATGCTGCACTCCTTGTCCGCCCAGTCCTTGTGGCAGTGTTCGCAGAACGCCTCCCCGCATATTTGGCATTCCGGCCCGTTGTGGTTCCCATAGTCCAGCCTCCACTCGTCTATCTCGCCGTGTTTATCCCTGTACCACAGGTGCTTTTTGGTGAATACCCATTTGGCGCGTTTTATCTCATCCATTTTCGGCGTTCTCCTTCTTCCAATTCTTCCAGTTGCTTCCCCCTCCCGCTGCGTGCCACACCGGCGGTTTGTACGACGTGCCGCACTTGCTGCACTTTATCCAGTTCTCCCCCGGGTTCTGCGCGTCCGGGTATCGTACAGGGTTCTGGCTATCCGGCGTTCCACACATCGGGCAGCATATCCCATATCCCTTCGCGTATTTCAGCGTGATCTCCGCCATCGCTCCGTACCTCCTCAATAATCCGTGACCACGACCGGCAGCCGCCTGAATGGGTCAAACACCACCTTGTCAACCTCGAATGGCTTTACATCGTCGTACAGCTGGCCGAACCTCTTAATAGCCTGTTTCTTTGTCCAGCAGAAGCAGTATGCTACATCGTCTGTAAATTCGTGGTCCTCCATTTGTGAAGCACGGGTGAATATCCAGCAGAACACTACTTCGCACCTCCGTCCTTTCTCTCTCCGTAAGAGCAGAAGTCCTCCGGCTCTACACATACCGCATTGCCGGAATGTCCGCGGGCATTTTCCTTTGGCTCCGTATGTAGGTAACACAGGCCGTTTGGGTGGTTGCGATAGTGCTTGCAGTCCTTGCACCGCACCACCGGAGCAACATCAGCTGCAGGGATGGCATTTATGAGTTCCTTGATGTTCTTCATGCCAAACCCATAGTCAACTCCGCCGAAGTCGTCTGTTTCGCATACATCCGCATCGGCATTGTCGAACTGTTCAAACACTGCCGATCTTTTAATATATTCCGCCATCACAATTCCTCCTTATCTCCTGTTCCATAATGCCCAACGGCGTGTGCTTCCGCATCCATGCGTACACCCACTCCCGGCTCTCCGCCGTGCCCATCGGCTTCTTCTTCGGCGGCAGTTCGCCGTTCTTCGCGGCGGTGGCCGTGGGGTTGTGCTTGTGCTCTCCCATCACTCCGCCCCTCCGGCCATTCGCGCCCCACATCCGGGGCAATAATCCGACAAAACGTATTCATCGTTGCAGCTATACACCGCCTCATAACCACACTTCGAGCAAGCGTAGCCGCCGATTGGATCGCGCCCTGCAAGCGCGGGGTCCCACCCGGTTATCTCGCTCTCGTATACCGGAAGCCACCCCGCCTGCGGCGTTTCCTCTCCATCCGACTTTCCGCCCCCAGCAAAGCCACGCACCGCGTCCAATACAGCCTTTTCGATGACCGCCTGTATGCTCACTTTGTTCTCGCACACCACAGGCATCTCATCCAAAGATTTGTTATAGTACGTTGCCTTGCGTGCCTTCCATTTGCCGTCCCAGAAGTCAACGGAATAGCCAGTGCTTTTCGCCGCTTCCATTTTTGCCGATCTTGCCGCGCCGGTTTTTACGAAGTAGCTTTCCCGCGTCACCCACGGATTTTTGTATATCTTCATGCCGAACCATCCATCTTTGCGCCACAGTGTGGGCAGTAGTCCGTCTTGGCCGCGAACCCTATCTCACAGGCGGAGCAATACTGAATATCTCCCGCGACCTCACTATGGAACGGCACCCATCGTCCATGAACTCCTCCCGTTTCATGCTTCAGTTCGTCATACAACTCACTGAACTTCTTATTCCAATGCTTCAGCCAGACAAGGACCTGAATGCCTATCACGATCCACAGCCCGCTGGCAATGTTTTGCAACAAATTTTCCATCACTCCACCTCCTCATCCGCATATCTCTGATACCACAATGGCAATTATTGCCGCTACGTAAACCGCGACAAAAACTGCAAAGACAGTGCAGCTCCGCTTCTTATACATCGTGTGTATGGCGGTAATAAGCAGCGCAATACAGTACACGCCGAGCAAGGCATATAACCAGCCCACTACTGCACCACCTTCCCCCAGAACTTACGTCGGCATTCATAGCAGTTCGTTCCACGACAAGCAGCTATGAGTTTGTTAAACTCTTCACCTCTGCATAACTGTTTAGGGCAAATGATAACATTACCCTTTTTGTCAAGTTGTGTATCTGGCCACTGTTCCAAAAACACACTCTGTCTTGTTTTACGAGGATGCTCAGCAGCCCATTCTTCGACGATGGTCACAATGTTGTCATCATCAACCATTCCCTCCAATGCACTACACTCGCAGTCTTTTGCGGGGCATTGATAGCAGTCCCCGGCATGGTGGTAAAAGCGGCACATTCGGTCGCGTTCTTTGATAAACTTCACAGCATCCATTTACTTCTCCTCCACTTCGTTCCCCCAGCAGTCCCAGCCGTCCGCCTGTTGGCGGGCAAACAGTTCAATGCGGGGCAAATGCCCATACATGGTGTCGATTCTTTCTCTGATCTTTGCTGGTTTCTCTGAGTGTCTCCCCAATTTCTCGCTTAAAAACTGCCGCACATTTGTTACTGCCCGCTTTGGGATTCTGCCTTTTTTGAACGCCAAACATAATTCGCATTGGCTCAAGGTATAAAAGCCGTAGTTGGTTCTCTGCTTATCCCACACAAAAGCTACCGTTTTATACTCAAATCCCCATGATTTGCCCAATTCTATAGCAATATCCAAATTGGGGCTGGTCGCCCACATATACAGCAAGCAATCGTCTGCACCGATTTTGTTCACTGGCAACGCCTTCAGTTCATCCAACGTCATGGTGAGGTAATGTTCATTTACGCCGTTCTCATATTTTTTCCCTTCATCGTAATGTTGGAAATTCATTTGCTTTTGCCTATAAGCCCACGGTGGATCAGCGTAGATGACGTTGTACTTCTTGTCCGTGATAAAAATATCCACCACTGCCATCACATTCCCCTCCATCTGCACCCGTCACAGGCGCCCTCGTGTGCGTGTTTGTACTTCCCGCAGTGTTGGCATAGCTCGTTCTTTATGGTGTGCAATTCTTCTTTAAGCCGCAAAACCTTGTTTGTTTTCGACACAGCCACGTCAAGCAACTCCTTGATGTCTCTCGGCGTCAGCCCCGTGTCCTCGTAGGCGGCAAGGCGGTTCCACGCCGCTTCTTCCCACTTGCAATTCATGGCGCAGTTCCCGCCAACTCCGATGCATTCTGGGCCGAGAAAATGTGTGCAACATACGCCGTTTTCATGCGTGGTTCCCTTGCTGTACGTAGTCAACCGATCCATCGTGTTCCTCCTTCACCGCCACAGCCTTTGCCAGCTGTACCATGCCCTGCTTCATGTCCTCTATCTGCTTATCCCGCCGCGCAATGGCGTTCTTCAGGCTGTCGTTGGCTTTCATCAGTGCCTCGATGTGCCGCTGCTGGTTCTCGATCAGGTCAGCGGCGGCAACATTTTTCTTTGTGCAGCAGTCGCCCAGTTCGTCGCTCGTTTTGAAAAACGCGCAGGTTTGACTGCACTCAAATTCGCCATCAATGTCTGCACAGCACCGCAGCGCGGTCACGATCTCATCTCTTGTCATGTCATTCCTCCCCAAACCATCTTTTTGTCACCGCGATGGGGAACGGCTCGATCTCGCTTGCCCACCGCGCCGTACCTCTGCCGTGTATGCGCTCCCAGATCAGCGGGAAACCTGCGATGCCGTCGAACAAACTCCCCAGCGTCGCCCCCTCCGGCAGATACCGCGCCATGCGCCGCAGCATCCAGTCCCAGAAGGGCAGAGCGATGGAGTTGCCCAGCGCCTTGTACCGTGGGCTGTCCGCGTCCTTGTGCTTCTTGCCCTTTTCGTCTATCCATTCGCCGATTTCCGTCCAGTGGTCAGGGAAACCTTGCAGCCGTTCGCATTCCATCGGCGTCAATCGGCGCACCACCATGTTCTGCACCGGGTACGTCTCCGCGTCCTCCCGGTACGCGCAGGCAGACTTTGCCCGCAGCGCGTGCGCCACATCCGGGGATGCTCCGCACACCAACATATCGTTGTATGCGTCCTGCCCGTTGTAGCTTCCGGCATGAGCACCGGGGGAAAGCGTACCCGTCACATCTTGGTATGTAAGCGGCACTTGATTGCCGCCTG
>ENA-UOJO01000277-UOJO01000277.1-human-gut-metagenome-genome-assembly--contig:-P57-NODE-277-length-84339-cov-10.021890_pt1 | contig 84339 bp, 67 predicted proteins | sample MGYA00242351_ERZ723898 | MGnify/ENA metagenome assembly ERZ723898 | reverse complement strand
ATACCGTTCCTTTTATTTTTCAAAAGTTGGTGTCACATCATTGACTAATGTACAAAATCTGTAAGGACTTAAACTCATGGTGGACATAATGTGCCATATACGCCTGCATGATCGTCTTCAGTTCCTCAAGTACCTCCTGTGAGACAGTAAAAGAATACAGTTTTTCCACCGGTGTAGAAACTACATACTGCATTGTATAACGCGTGGAGTCAAGCACATGCATCGCCGGGACTTTGTCAACACATTTGCTGCAGAACATTCCACCCCTTTGCACGGAAAAGAACTGCAGGTTTTCTTTATCATGACATTTCATACAGGAAAATACCTCCGGTCCCTCTCCGTTGATCGTAATTGCTTTCAACTCAAAAACAACTTTAACAAGTTCCTTTGGAATATGCGGGCTTTCCAATGCCCGTAGGGACTGATATAAAAGTTTGAGCATCAGCCGCTCATCATTGTTTTCCTGACAGAAATATTCTGCAAATTCCATAAAATAAAAGCCAAGCGATGTGGCATCCAGATCCGTGACCAGCTCCCGGAAATAATTCTGGATGTTTGCCCTGATCAGATTGTAGGAACTACGCCCCTCAAATACTTCAAATTCACCAAATGCAAAAGGACTCGTGGCCGCGAGCAGCTGGCTTCCCGGCCTGCGTGCGCCTCTTGCAAAAGCAGTGATTTTTCCACGTTCTTTGGTCAGTATCGTTATTCTTTTGTCATATTCACTGATAGGCATGGCCGTCAAAACCATGCCCATCACCGTCACAGACTGTCCCATTGTTGTCCTGTACCCTTTGCCTTGTCTGATCATCTGCTTCCACCGCATTGCGGTATCCAAGATAATCGGTAACTTTTCCTGATGCCCAAAATGTTTCCCAGGTTTTCTCCATTGCAGCTTCCTCCTTCACTCCGGTGGTATTATCCACATTCTACAAAATTAGAATCTGCAATGTCCACAAAACTATCCCCGAAAAATATTGGTAAATTTATTCTCTATTCTTCCTCGCGATAACCGAAATTCTTAATCAGGAAATCACTGTCACGCCAATCTTTCTTTACTTTTACCCAGAGTTTCAGATTGACTTTGGTATCTAGAAGACGTTCCATCTCATAGCGGGCATTCGTACCAATTTTTTTGAGCATGGACCCCTGCTTGCCAATGATGATACCTTTATGTGAATCACGTTCGCACACGATAGTAGCATCAATATCGACCATGCCGCCCTTTCGTGTTTTCATCTGGTCAATTGCAACTGCGATTCCATGTGGCACTTCGTCATTCAACGCATGAAGTGCTTTTTCACGAATGATTTCTGCACAAATTGCGCGCTCCGGCTGATCAGTGATTGTATCCTCATCATAAAACTGTGGTCCATACGGAAGATACTTAAAAATAGAATCAATCACATCATCAATGTTCTGTCCTCGCAGTGCGGATGTCGGGATGATTTCCGCAAAGTCATAAATCTTGCGATAAGTGTCAATAAATTCAAGCACTTTATCTTTTTCTACCATATCCATTTTGTTGATAATCAAAATGACCGGTGTCTTCACTTTTTTCAGCTGTTCAGCAATGTGTTGCTCCCCTGCCCCGATAAAATTACTCGGCTCCACCAGCCATAAAACAACATCCACTTCATTGAGCGTCTTTTCAGCCACATTGACCATATATTCCCCTAATTTGTTTTTTGCTTTGTGGATACCCGGGGTATCAAGAAAAATGATCTGGCCTCTGTCCATGTCCGTGTAAACCGTCTGAATACGGTTTCTTGTCGTCTGCGGTTTGTTTGATGTAATGGCAATTTTCTGTCCAATCATGCGATTCATCAATGTTGACTTTCCAACATTTGGTCTTCCGATTATAGTAACAAATCCTGATTTAAAATTTTCTGTCATTTGTTCTCCTTTTTACTGAACTATAAGTTCTTAATACTCATAAAAAGCCCGCTTTCTGCACGGATGGCATTTTCATTTCCGACAACGCAGAAACAGTCATCCTCTAAAATTGCTGCAATCACATCTGCAAGCTTTCGAATATCTTCCGGTGTAGCATTTAAAATATCATCTCTTTCTTTTTGAATATCCTCGTACGTAATATGCTGAAGATATGCAGACATCGAACGGCTTCCTTTTGCTTCCGGATTCATTGGTGTATCAAGACTTCCAAATGTACCGATGATGTATTTTGTCATATCGCGCTCATCCGGATCAAAATTCTTGACAAACTCCGGAATCTTTTCATAGATTTCGTTTGTCTTACCAAGGTTCGGATCACGGTAGGATACGAAATAACTCTCTCCGGTACGCAGGAACGAGCTCATACATCCATAAGCACCACCCTTTACGCGAATATTAATCCACAGATACTCATAACTCAAGATCATTTTTAAGATCTTTAATGTTCCACTGTACGTATATCCATGATTTTTAAAGTTTCCACCGCGGGCTACGTACTGAATCTGGGATGCATCCATAAATCCTTCGTTTTTCTTGGAAAGCTCAATGACTGCCATATCGCCTGCTTTGGTTCCTTCCGGCAGTCTTCCAAAATATTGCACGAAAAGCGGCTGCGCTTTTTCATATGCAGCTTTCGTGCCGGTAAAGCTGACCAAAAGTCTGTTCTGTACAAACACTTTTGCAACCAGTGTCTTCATCTTATCCACAACCTGTTTCGGATCCGTCTTCATCTGTTCATCCAGCTTCTGGATCAGCTGATAATACGCAATGCCAAGTGTGGCGTCCTGATAAAAAGCATAGCACGACTGATACGACAGAGCACGCATTGCTGCAACCACATTTCCACTGCTGCTGAGATTTACCTGCAGTCTGGATTTCACCTGTGCAATAATTTCTCCAAACCGCTTAGTATCTTCCAGATCCGACGTTGTAAGAATCTCATCCACTAATGCCATGGCATCCTTTAAATTATTCTCCAGCACTTTGATCCGCACTTCATATTTCACACAAACACTGCCCGTCTTCTGTAAATCCGGATATACACTGATTCCACTGGAAATTCCACCTGTGTAAATGTTGATGGCATTTGCCAGATCCGCATATTCATAATTCGAAGTATTGACATATCCCAATACGGACTTCAAAAGTCCAAGATACGGAATGTCTTCCTGTGGAATATCCCCACATTCAAACATCAGTGTCATATAGTCGATACCATTGGTTGCGATTTCATGCATAACCACAGGAATGTTTCCTGCCTTCATTTCTTCATTGTGAAACAGCATCGCTTCCTTACGCATATCTTTACGTCCAAGCATAGGAATCTTGCGAAGATCTTCATCTGCGGACGGTTCTTCCTGATACTGGTGAAGATGGTGCGTCTGCTCAACAAGTTTTTTGATTTCTTCCGGCGATAAGGTTGCTTTGTATGCCGCGAGTTTTTCGGCCAATGCGTCTTCACGTACTTTGTTCAAGCCCTTTTTCGGCACAACGGTAACTACTGCACCATGTGTATTATCTAGCAGATATTTCTGGATCAGTTTTTCAAAATAACCGGTATTCATCTGTTCACGTAAAAACTGTAATGTGTCTAGGCATTCCAGATGAATAAATGGTTTCTTGTCATCAAAAAGCCAGCTTTCCATACACTGCAGACCATACAAAAGCCCCTTTGGGAACTGTCCATAATCCGCTTCACGAAAACGGAATTCTGTACTGTTGATTCCTGCTAACAAAGCGTCCTGATTCAGGCCCTCCTTTACAAGTTTCTGAAGTGTTTCTTCAATAATCGTTACGAAACGTTCCTGATCTTCTTCATTTGCATTCTTTGCGACGATGGAAAAGAATGGCTGCAGCATACCATCCTCAAAGGAACCATACACATCCTGTCCGATTCCTGCGTCGATCAGAGCCTGTCTTACCGGTGCCCCCGGTGCACTAACAAGCACGTAATCCAGCACCGAAAACGCCTGATACAGTTCACGATCCAGCACATCTGCCACCACCTTGTTATAAGAAAGATACGTGTTGTTTTCTTCCGGATCATCATCGGTAATCGGATATTCGGTTTCTATATATCGAATCTCATCAAATGGCTTTTGCTTTTCAATCGAAGAATCAATCTCCGCTGGCTCAAACTGGCTTAAATAGTTACGATCCATCCAATCTAATCGTTCCTCCACATCCATATCTCCATAGAGATAAATATAAGAGTTACATGGATGATAATATTTATGATAAAAATCCAGATAAGCCTCGTATGTCAGTTCTGGAATATGATCCGGATTTCCACCGGAATTCTTACTGTACGTATTGTCCGGGAAAAGCGCAGCTTCAATCGCAGTCTCTAACACTTCATCCGGCGAAGAATATGCGCCCTTCATCTCATTATACACAACTCCGTTAATGATCAGTGGTGCATCCTCTGACTCCAGTTCATAATGCCAGCCTTCTTGCATAAAAATTTCCTGATACTTTGTAATATTGGGATGAAAAACCGCATCCAGATATACATCCATCAGATTTTTGAAATCCTGATCATTATAACTTGCGATTGGATATAGCGTCTTTTCCGGATACGTCATTGCATTCAGAAATGTGTTCAACGATCCCTTTGCCAGCTCCATAAACGGATCTTTTACCGGAAATTTATCGGAACCGCATAACGTCGTGTGTTCAATAATATGCGGAACACCCGTCTCGTCCTCAGGTGGTGTGCGAAATCCAATCGAGAATACCTTGTTGTCATCATCGTTCGCGATCACACATACCCGGGCGCCACTTTTCTTATGACGGAGAATATATCCATAGGATGCAATATCTTCAATCGGACGTTCCTCCACAATTTCATAAGCAGCCAGATTTAATTTTGCCATAGAATTTGTACCTCTAACCTTTTTATATTTTCTGTTATCCCTAAGAAACGGACATCTTTTTATAACATTTTTCTATGAGATAAAAAGACTATCACGATATTGTGATAGTCTTTGAGTTATTATATGGAATCTTTAAAATTCTAAGCAAGACGTGTTACATTTACAGCCTGCGGTCCCTTAGCACCATCTGTCACTTCAAACTCAACCTTCTCGCCGTCTTTTAACTCTTTGAATCCGTCCATATTTAATGCTGAAAAATGAACAAATACATCATTTCCCGCCTCATCTGAGATAAAGCCATAACCCTTTTTCGCATTAAACCACTTAACTGTTCCCTGCTGCATAACTAACTTCCTCCTGTACCTCTTAGCGTTCTTTTGTGTATGTGAATATACACGCTCACAGTTACAAGATTAGCACATCGAAAGTATTGTGTCAACCAGCTACACAGGCTATTATCCTACTGATTTTTGATCGTAACATCCATCTGCGGAAACGGAATCGAAATTTTGCTTTCATCCAGTGCATTTTTGATTTCTTCCGTCATCTTCCAACGGGTCGGCCAGTAATCTTCATTTTTTACCCATGCCCGGACACCCATCTGTACCGAAGAATCAGCCAATTCCGATACATATATATCAACCGGCTCATCCGGCAACACTTTTTCCTGTTTTTTTACAACTTCTGCCAGCACCTGTTTTACCTCTGCAAGATTTGCCTCATAGGAAACCCCGATCAGCAGATCAATTCTACGTTTTTCCATATGGCTGACATTCGTAATACTTGAATTTGACAATGTTCCGTTTGGAATCATGATTATACGGTTGTCTATTGTCAACAATTTCGTATAAAAAATCGTAATCGCCGATACGGTTCCTTCCTGTCCGGTCGCTCCATCGACAATATAATCGCCTACAACAAACGGCTTTAGCAAAAGAATCAGCACGCCACCTGCGAAATTTGACAGACTTCCCTGCAAAGCAAGTCCAAGTGTCAGTCCTGCCGATCCAAGCACCGCTACCACCGAGCTTGTTGTCACGCCAAACTGTGCCAGAATAATCATGGCCAGCACAAAATAAAGTGAGTATTTCACAAGTGAACATAAAAAGGTAACAACTCCTGTCTCCACTCTGCTTCGATCCAGTGACTTCCGTAGTAGTTTAAGTATAAATTTAATGATTCTGCTTCCAATCAAAAGTACAAGGATTGCAACAATCAGTTGTACAAGAAAACTGAGAAGCGAAGGCACCATTCCTTCTAAATATGTCCGGATCACGCCCGGATTGTTCGATATCTCCTGAATCAGTTGTGCTTCTGTATCAAGTTGTGTCTGCATAGTTCCTCCGTTATATTATTAAAGTAAGAAAAAGGGCATAGGATTTCCCTACACCCTAATTGCTATTTTATTTTTCAATTTCGTGAATAAATAAACCACTACGAAGCTTCGGCTCAAACCAGGTTGACTTCGGTGGCATCAGTCTGTCTGCATCAGCCACAGCAAAAAGCTCCTGAATGGAAGTCGGATACATTGCAAATGCAACCTTGCAGTCGGTATGACAACGCTTCTCAAGCTCTGTAAGACCACGGATTCCTCCGACGAAATCAATACGTTTATCCGTCTTTGGATCACCAATTCCAAGTACTGGTGCCAAAAGCAGATTCTGCAATACAGACACATCAAGTCCTTCCACCGGATCATTCGGAATATCAGAAGGTTTCATGCTGCAACGATACCACTTATCACCGATGAACATTGCAAAGTCACCCTTCTTATCCGGACGAACCGCACTCTCCGAAAGAGCATCGCCAATCGTTCCACCAATCTGTGAAACAACGAAAAGGTCATTCATCTTTGCAAGGAACTGCTCCTCACTCATTTCGTTTAAGTCTTTGACCACACGGTTATAATCCATGATCATCAGTTCCTCATCCGGGAATAATACGGAAAGAAAATAGTTAAACTCTTCCGTTCCATCATAATCCGGATGCTCCTCGCGACGCTTGAATCCCACTTTTACAGCGGAAGCCGCACGATGATGACCATCCGCAATATAAATCTCCTGAATACCATCAAATGCTTTCTCAATTGCTGCAACATCTGCTGGATCACTGATTTTAAACACGCGGTGACGAATACCGTCCTCTGCTGTAAAATCATATAATGCCACACCTTCTTTTGTTTTCTTTACAATCTCCCGGATGACATCATTGGAACGATATGCAAGAAAGATTGGGCCAGTCTGTGCGCTGCAGGTATCTACATGATTGATGCGGTCCTGCTCTTTGTCCGCACGGGTATTTTCATGTTTCTTGATGACATTGTTGGCATAATCATCGATGGAAGCACAGGCTGTAATTCCAGTCTGTACTCTTCCATCCATGGTAAGCTCATAAACATAGTATGCTCTCTGCTCATCACGAATAAACGCGCCTTTCGCAATCCAGTCACATAACATATCATGTGCTTTCTGATACACTCTTGGATCATAAGTATCTACATCATCCGGAAACTGTGTCTCTGCACGGTCAATTGCCAGAAATGATTGTGGATTTTTCTCTACAACTGCTTTTGCCTCCGCACGATTGTATACATCGTATGGAAGCGCAGCGATTTCTGCCACTTTGTCCACTGCAGGTCTTACACATATAAATGGTTTTATCTTAGCCATATATTTTCTCCATTATTACTTGATTACACGTACACGTAATACATCATCAATTGCCTTTAATTTTTCAACTACTTCATCCGTAATTGGAGAATCAACATCAATCAGAGCATATGCATAATCACCTTTTGCTTTGTTTGTCATATCTGCCACATTGATATCTGCTTCGCCGAGAATGGTTGTATACTGTGCGATCATTCCCTTAACATTCTTATGAAGGATACCGATACGTCCGGCAGTTGTACATGCAGCCATATTACAATCCGGGAAATTCACAGAATGTGTAATATTACCATTCTCCATATAATCGCGAATCTCACGGACAGCCATGATTGCACAATTGTCCTCAGACTCTGCTGTAGAAGCTCCAAGGTGTGGTGTAACGATACATCCCTTTGCACCAACCGTTGTTGTATTTGGAAAATCAGAAACATATTTCTTGATCTTTCCTGCTGCAAGTGCATCTACCATAGCCTCTTCGTCTACCAGAAGGTCTCTTGCGAAATTCAATACGATAGCGGTTGGCTTCATCATTGCAATCGCCTTTGCATCGATCATCTTCTTTGTAGAATCAAGAAGTGGCACATGAATTGTGATAAAATCACACTCTTTGTAAATATCTTCTACGTTGCTGATATGCTTAACGCTTCTTGATAAGTTCCATGCTGCATTTACAGAGATATATGGATCATATCCATATACTTCCATTCCAAGATGTGTTGCTGCATTTGCAACGAGTACACCGATTGCTCCAAGGCCAATGACACCAAGTTTCTTTCCGGAAATCTCAGTTCCTGCAAAATTCTTTTTCTGCTTTTCTGCAGTCTTTGCAATGTTCTCATCATTCTGGTTTGCAAGACACCAGTCAATACCGCCTACGATATCACGGGATGCATAAAGCATTCCTGCAAAAACCAGCTCCTTAACACCATTTGCATTTGCACCCGGTGTGTTGAATACAACAATACCTTTGTCTGCACATTTATCAAGTGGAATATTGTTTACACCTGCGCCTGCGCGGGCAACAGCCAGTAAAGAATCCGGCAGATCCATATCATGCATAGCCGCACTTCTAACTAATGCAGCATCAGCTCCTGCCAGCTCATCTACCTTCTTATAATCTTCTGAAAACAAATCCAAGCCAACACCGGCGATTGGATTTAAACAAGTATAATTATACATTTTAAGCATTCTCCTTCTCAAACTTCTTCATGAACTCAACTAGCTTCTCTACACCTTCCTTAGGCATAGCATTGTAGATAGAAGCTCTCATACCACCAACTGTACGATGTCCCTTTAAGTTAACGAATCCAGCTTCTGTTGCCTCTTTAACGAATTTTGCATCCAGATCCTTGTCTCCTGTTACAAATGGAACGTTCATCAGAGAACGATCTTCTTTGCGGACAGTTCCCTTGAACATCTTGCTTTCATCCAGGTAATTATAAAGGATTTCTGCCTTTTCAATGTTGCGCTTCTTCATTTCCTCTAAGCCGCCCATCTTCTTGAGCCACTTAAATACCTTACCACAGATATAGATGCCGTAGCATGGAGGTGTATTATAAAGACTATCATTGTCTGCCTGTGTCTTCCACTTTAACATGGTTGGTGTACCCGGAAGTACATCATCTGTGATCAGATCCTCACGTGCAATTACGATAACAACACCTGCAGGCCCTACGTTCTTCTGTACACCACCGTAGATTACACCATACTTTTCTACATCAACCGGCTCAGATAAGAAGCAGGAAGATACATCTGCTACTAAAGTCTTTCCTTTTGTGTTTGGAAGCTTTTTGTATTTTGTTCCGTAAATTGTGTTGTTCTCACAAATGTATACATAATCCAGATCTTCCGGAATATCAAGATCAGAACAATCCGGAATATAAGAGAATGTCTCGTCTGCAGAGGATGCAAGCTCAATTGCTTCTCCATACATCTTTGCTTCCTGAAAAGCTTTCTTTGCCCACTGGCCTGTTACGATATATCCAGCTTTCTTATTCTTCATCAGGTTCATAGGAACTGCGGCAAACTGCTGGGATGCTCCACCCTGTAAGAACATTACCTTGTAATTATCCGGAATGTTCATCAACTCTCTTAAATCTTTCTCTGCATCTTTAATGATGTCATCGAAAACTTTAGATCTGTGGCTCATTTCCATAACGGACATTCCACATCCCTTGTAATCTAACATCTCATCTGCTGCCTCTTTGAGTACCTCTTCCGGCAATACAGCCGGTCCTGCTGAGAAATTGTACACTCTGCTCATTTCTAACTTCCTCCTATATTTACATTAATTTGTTACTTACGCATTTTTATTCTCGAGATCTTTTCCATCGAAACACTCGCTGATTGGAGCTCCCGGTGCGACCATCGGCCATACCTTGTCATCTGAATCAATAATTGCATCGATGACAAATGGAGTCTTGCTTGCAAGTGCCTCTTTGAATGCTGCAATAAACTCTTCCTGTGTGGTAACACGACGAGCTGTCGCTCCCATTGCCTCTGCAATCTTTACATAATCCACACCATCATCCAAAACAGTTGCGGAATAATGTTCTTTATAGAAAAGTGTCTGCCACTGGCGGACCATTCCGAGTACATGGTTATTGACAATCACTTCAATCAAAGGAAGCTTTTGTCTTGATGCTGTCGCAAGTTCATTCATATTCATACGGAAACATCCGTCTCCGGCAATATTGATCACCTGCTTATCCGGATTTGCTGTCTGTGCGCCGATAGCTGCACCCAGTCCATATCCCATCGTGCCAAGCCCTCCGGATGTCAACAGCGTTCTTGGTTTGCTGTATTTAAAATACTGTGCAGCCCACATCTGATGCTGTCCGACTTCTGTAACCATGATTGCATCTTTTGCCATCTCATAAATCTTTGCAATCATAAACGGACCACTCAGTCCCTCTTTCGGGAAAGTCAATGGATACTGCTTCTGATATTCTGCAATATGGGAAAGCCACTCTGTATGACTCTGCTTTCCTAATTTTTCATTCAGTTTGTTAAGGACGATTGCTACATCCCCGACAATACTGTGGTTTACAATAATATTTTTATTGATTTCAACCGGATCGATATCGATCTGTAAAATCTTTGCCTGTTTTGCAAATTTCTTTGGATTACCAAATACACGATCCGAAAAACGTACACCGATTGCAATCAGAAGATCACATTCGCTCACACCCATATTCGATGTCTTTGTTCCATGCATTCCAAGCATTCCGGTATAATTTGCTGATGTACCATCATATGCGCCTTTGCCCATAAGTGTGTCACATACCGGTGCATCTACTTTTTCAACAAATGCTTTTAACGTCTCACTTGCGCCCGAAAGAATAGCGCCACCACCCACGAATATGTATGGCTTTTTTGCCTTTTCAATCATATGGATTGCTTTATCAAGGTCTTCTTCGGTAAAAGCAGAGCAATCCGGCTGTGTAAATACAGGCTCCTGCTTTACATAATCTACTTTATTTGCGGTTACGTCCTTTGTGATATCCACAAGGACCGGACCCGGACGTCCCTTACGTGCAATAGAAAATGCCCGGCGGATAGTATCCGCAAGCTTTGTGACATCCTTTACAATAAAACTGTATTTTGTGATTGGTGTTGTAATACCTGCAATATCAATCTCCTGAAAGCTGTCTTTTCCAAGCAGGGAAACGCCAACATTACAGGTGATTGCTACGATCGGAATTGAATCCATATATGCTGTAGCGATTCCGGTAACGAGGTTGGTTGCTCCCGGTCCGCTTGTAGCCATACAGACACCGACTTTACCTGTGCTGCGTGCATATCCGTCAGCCGCATGGGAAGCTCCCTGCTCATGAGATGTCAACACATGTTTGATTTCCGGATGCTTGTATAACTCATCATAGACGTTCAAAATCGCTCCGCCCGGATATCCGAATACGGTATCCACACCCTGTTCCTTTAAACACTCGATAATAACTTGTGATCCTGTTAACTGCATTTTATAATCCTCTAATTTCTATCTACTTCTCATCCTTAATTTCGAGTACAGCTCCACGATTTCCAGATGTAACTAAGGATGCATATCTCTTTAAGTAACCTGTTGTAACTTTTGGCTCTCTTGGCTGCCATTTTGCACGACGTGCTGCCAGTTCTTCATCTGACACATCAACATTCAATGTCATCTCCGGAATATTGATCTTGATGATATCGCCTTCTTCTACTAAAGCAATTGGTCCACCGACTGCTGCTTCCGGTGAAACATGTCCGATGGATGCACCTCTAGATGCACCGGAGAAACGTCCGTCTGTAATCAAAGCTACTGAGCTTCCAAGTCCCATTCCTGCGATTGCAGAAGTAGGATTTAACATTTCTCTCATACCAGGTCCGCCCTTTGGTCCCTCATAGCGGATAACTACGACGTCTCCCTCTACGATCTTGCCACCCTTAATTGCAGCGATTGCATCTTCTTCACATTCAAAAACACGGGCAGGTCCTTCATGAACCATCATTTCATCTACAACTGCGGAACGTTTTACAACAGATCCATCTGGTGCAAGATTTCCTTTGAGGACTGCAAGTCCACCTGTCTTGCTGTATGGATTGTCTACCGGACGAATAACTTCCGGATCACGGTTTACTGCATTTGCAATATTCTCTCCGATTGTTTTTCCAGTAACGGTCATACAGTCTGTATTTAACAATCCGATGTCTGCAAGTTCTTTCATTACTGCATATACACCGCCGGCCTCATTTAAGTCTTCCATATAGGTAGGGCCTGCCGGAGCGAGATGACATAAGTTTGGTGTCTTCTCACTGATTGGGTTTGCAAAACTGATATCAAAATCAAATCCGATCTCATGTGCGATGGCCGGCAGATGTAACATAGAATTTGTAGAACATCCCAACGCCATGTCAACCGTCAATGCATTTAAGATAGATTCTTTTGTAATAATGTCACGCGCACGGATATTTTTGTTGAACATATCCATAACCGCCATACCTGCATGTTTTGCAAGCTTGATTCTCTCTGAATATACCGCCGGAATTGTTCCATTTCCGCGAAGTCCCATACCAAGTGCCTCTGTCAGACAGTTCATAGAGTTTGCCGTGTACATACCGGAGCATGATCCGCATGTCGGACATACTTTGTTCTCATATTCTGTAACATCTTCTTCTGTCATTGTTCCTGCTGCATAAGAACCAACAGCCTCAAACATAGAAGAAAGACTTCTCTTTTTTCCTTTTACATGACCAGCAAGCATCGGACCACCGGATACAAATACGGTAGGAAGATTCAATCTTGCTGCTGCCATCAGAAGTCCCGGCACATTCTTGTCACAGTTTGGAACCATAACAAGTGCATCAAACTGATGTGCAATCGCCATACACTCTGTGGAATCTGCGATAAGATCTCTTGTAACGAGAGAATACTTCATTCCAACGTGTCCCATTGCAATACCATCACATACTGCGATTGCAGGAAATACAACCGGTACACCTCCTGCCTCTGCAACTCCAAGCTTTACAGCGTTTACAATTTTATCAATATTCATATGTCCCGGAACAATCTCATTGTATGAGCTTACAATTCCGACCATTGGCTTTTTTAATTCCTCTGCGGTAAATCCTAATGCATTAAAAAGGCTTCGTGCCGGAGCCTGCTGCATTCCGCTTCTTGCGTTATCACTAATCATTTTATTTATCTCCTTTTACTGTCCTGCTTACACATACTGTGCAATAAGATCTCCCATCTGCGCAGTACCGACCTGTGTGATTCCGTCAGTGCTTTCTCCTGCCTGTGGCATAATATCGATGGTACGATAGCCCTCTTTTAATACTCTTTTAACAGCTGCTTCGATGGCATCTGCCTCTTTGTCCAGATCAAATGTATAACGAAGCATCATTGCTGCGCTCAAAATAGTTGCAATCGGATTGGCTATTCCTTTTCCGGCAATATCAGGAGCAGATCCACCACTTGGCTCATAAAGTCCGAATTTTGTATCATTTAAGCTGGCGGAAGATAACATTCCGATGGATCCTGTTACCATAGATGCCTCATCTGATAAAATATCACCAAACATGTTTTCTGTCAAAATAACATCAAACTGTTTCGGATCCTTTACCAGCTGCATGGCACAGTTATCAACGAGCATATGCTCATATTCCACTTCCGGATAATCCTTTGCAACCTCTTCCACGATCTTTCTCCAGAGTCTGGAAGAATCCAGCACATTTGCCTTATCCACAGAAGTGACTTTCTTGCGACGTTTCATTGCAATGTCAAAACCGCGTTTTGCAATTCTTCGAATCTCGTTTTCGTTATATGTAAGCGTATCAGTTGCTTTCACAACACCATCAACTGTCTCTGTCTTCCGGTCTCCAAAATACAGACCGCCTGTCAGCTCACGCATGATCATCATATCAAAACCAGTTCCGATAATATCATCACGAAGCGGACATGCTGCTTTCAATTCCTCATATAAGTATGCCGGACGAAGATTTGCGAACAAATTCAGTGACTTACGTAATTTCAGTAATCCTGCCTCTGGACGAAGGTTCGGTGCCAGCTTATACCATGGGGACGTGGAAGTATTACCACCAATGGATCCCATCAACACCGCATCACTGGCTTTTGCTGTTGCAATTGCCTCATCGGTAAGCGGTACTCCTGTGGCATCAATTGAACATCCACCCATCAGAATTTCTGTATAATGAAATTTATGACCATATTTATTTCCAATCTGATCTAATACTTTTTTTGCCTCTGTAACAATCTCCGGTCCGATTCCATCACCGGAAATTACACCAATTTGACACTCCATGTTTCATCCTCTTTTCTGTAATAAAAGTCTATTATCTATTACTATATAGCAATGTGCCTTTCTTTTCAACCTAAATAATATTTTACTTTTTTATAAAATTTATAACTTGCAATTATAATAGTACGTTTTTACTATTCCAGTCAAACATAACAAAAGGAGCTGTCCCATGACAGCTCCCACATATTCTATTCTTATTTTGATTCGGTTGCAGATTCTGGCTTCTCTACATCTGCGATAGAAGCTTTCTGCATTGGAATACGGCAATTCTTGTTGTTACCAAACTCCACGATAACTGTATCATCTACAATATCAATAATTGTTCCATAAAAACCTGCGGTTGTAAGAACAGTATCTCCAACTGCCACTTCTGAAAGAATAAGATCTTTCTTCTTCTTCTCCTTGTTCTGTGGACGAATCATCAAACAATACATAAATGCGAAGATAATTACAAGCCAAAGAATCATTCCAAGCATTCCGCCAGAACCACTAGTTGTTGCGTTTGCTAAAATTGAGTACATCAATTATTCCTCCTAATATTAAAATACTATAGAGTATTTTACACAAATTATCGCCTAAGGGCAAGCCTTTTTGCCCATTTTAGACTTTTTTAATGTTCTCCCTGCTGCATACCATATAATTTTTCTTCTTTGTAGGAATGAAATCTTCCTTCATCGAGTGCATCCCGGATTTCTTCCATCATTGTATTGTAGAAATACAGATTGTGAAGGACGCAAAGGCGCATGCCAAGCATTTCTTTTGCTTTCAGGAGATGACGGATATACGCACGGCTGTATGTTCTGCATGCAGGACACTGGCAGCCTTCCTCAATCGGACGCATATCTTTTTCAAATTTCTGATTGAACAGATTCAGTTTTCCCTGATTGGTATACACATGTCCATGGCGTCCGTTACGGCTTGGATATACACAATCAAAGAAATCCACACCACGGGCAACACCCTCTAAAATATTCGCCGGAGTTCCCACTCCCATCAGGTATGTCGGTTTGTTAACCGGCAGATACGGAACCGTTTCATCCAGAATATGATACATTTCCTCATGTGTCTCACCGACTGCAAGTCCACCCACAGCGTAGCCATCCAGATCCATTTCCGCAATGCGTTTTGCATGGTCAATACGGATATCTTCATAGATTGCTCCCTGATTGATACCAAACAAAAGCTGCTCCTTATTGATCGTATCCGGCAATGTATTCAGTCTCTGCATCTCTTTTTTGCAACGCTCCAGCCACCGGGCCGTGCGGTTGACAGAATCTTCTACATATCTGCGATCCGCTACACTCGAAGGACATTCATCAAAAGCCATAGCAATCGTAGAGCCAAGATTCGATTGAATCTGCATACTCTCTTCCGGTCCCATAAAAATTTTGGCACCATCCACGTGTGAATGAAAATACACACCTTCTTCTTTAATCTTGCGCAAGCCTGCCAGCGAAAATACCTGAAATCCGCCGGAATCGGTAAGAATCGGACGATCCCAGACCATAAACTTATGAAGACCACCGATTTCCTTGATCAACTTGTCCCCCGGTCTCACATGCAAATGATAGGTGTTTGACAATTCCACCTGACAATGAATTTCTTTTAGGTCTTCTGTGGATACCGCACCCTTGATTGCGCCAATTGTTCCAACATTCATAAATACCGGTGTCTGAATATCTCCATGCACCGTATGGAAGATACCGCGTTTTGCACGGCCTTCCTGTTTTAATAATTCATAACTTGCCATTTTTCTTTCCTGTCTTATCGTTTTATTTTTCGTATCAAAATGCCATTGGAAAGCAGTGTCGAATCAATATAATGACGTCCGAGAAGAATCTCTCCCTCCATCGGAATCTCCACATCTTCCTCACAGCAGTTGATAATCACTTCTACATAGCAATCCGGCCAGTCCACTTTCTGAAATTGAATGACACGCTTATGTTTTGCATAGTCATTCGGAAAATGGAAATTGCGGCTTTTTAATAATGGTTCTTTGTGCCGCAAAGCAATCAGTGTCGCTATGATATTCATGCGGTCTTTATACTTTCCTGCCTCGATGTCATCCCATGGCATACAGCGTCTGCAGTCCGGATCATAACTTCCCTCAAGGGCTATCTCCGTTCCATAATAAATACACGGACTGCCCGGCATCGCAAACAATGCTGCTATCTGTGCAAAATATTCATCCAGATTTTTCACATCCGAACGAAGCCGCTTGGTATCATGGGAATCAAGCAGATTAAAAAGTACATCATTCGTCTGCTGCATATAGCTGGTATAGCAGCGATTGATCGTATATTCAAAGTCTTCGTTCGTAAGGCTCTTGTCAATCCAAAAATCTTTGATACTCTGTCCGAGCGGATAATTCATCACCGCATCGAATTCATCACCGCGCAGCCACGGCAAAGCATTATGCCAAATCTCACCAAGTATATAAACATCCGGATTGATGCTTTTGATTCTCGTGCGCAACTCCTTGCAGAACAGATGGGAAACTTCATTTGCCACATCCAGGCGCAGACCATCGATTCCATAATTTTCTACCCAATTGGCACAGATATCGATAAAGTATTTGCGCACTGCTGGATTACTCGTGTTCAGTTTTGGCATGTTGTCAAAAAACGCAAACGTATAGAACTCCTTGTTTTTTGCGGCTCCATGCTCAAAATCCAGTGGCCAGGTATTGATCATAAACCAGTCATAATATTCGGACTCCGGTCCTTTTGCAAGTACATCCTGCCATGGTTTAAAATAATATCCACAATGGTTGAACACACCATCCAACATCACACGGATTCCACGGTTATGTGCTTCTTTTACCAATGTGCGAAAGGTCTCCTCATCTCCAAACCGCGGATCAATCTTTGTATAATCGGTTGTATCATACTTGTGGTTTGACGGTGATTCGTTGATTGGTGTCAGATAGATACCAGTGATTCCCAGATTCTTCAAGTAATCCAGTTTACTGATAATTCCATCAAAATCTCCTCCGAAGCATTCCTCGTTCTTAACACTTCCCTGATTTCTCCACGGAACCACATCCACAGGATCATTTTCATGATTTCCATTGCAAAAACGATCCGGAAAAATCTGATACCAGACCGTATCATTGACCCATGAAGGAGTACGCGGAACATCACACGGATTCATCCATGGAAATACAAAACACTGACGGCTTCGTCCCTCCAGCTGCATCTGCTCACCGCTGACAAAACCATCTTCAAAATAAAACCAATGTTCTTCGTCCGTTTCCAATTCAAAATAGTATTTCAGGCGCTTATATTCCGGACGTACAGTTGTCGTCCACCACTGCTGATTTTTCAGGCGCTTTTTAAATACAATTGCCTCTTTTTTACCATCCCAATGCTCACCGCCCCCTAAAATGCCGACAGCAAAAGGATCGCCTAAAATAATATTAACACGTTTTACGTCATACCCCGTCTTAATATTGATAATCAGCTCATCCTCATTTAACGGGTAACAATAATTGTCACTCGCCTGATGATATACTGCATTAAACTCCATTTTGTTACTCCTCTCACCTTTTACATCAGCCCATTTAAAATTGCCTTCGACAAGTTCAAAGGACAAATGTTACATATATACCCAATAAAAAATATATCATAAGTTCCTTGACTATTCAACTTAAGGTTCATTATACTATGGTAAGAAAACGCTTATACCTGAGGAGGAAATTATGGCAGGATCTTCATTTGGAAAAATATTCAGAATCACTACATGGGGCGAATCCCACGGCAAAGGAATCGGTGTCGTTGTGGATGGCTGCCCTGCCGGACTGCAGCTTTGTGACGAAGATATTCAAAAATATCTCGACCGCAGAAAACCGGGACAGTCCAAATTTACAACCCAGCGAAACGAATCCGATACTGTGGAAATTCTTTCCGGTGTATTTGAAGGAAAAACGACCGGTACTCCAATCTCCATGATGGTATGGAACAAGGACCAGCATTCGAAAGATTACAGCGAGATTGCTTCCTACTATCGTCCCGGCCATGCAGATCTTGGTTTTGACACAAAATATGGTTTTCGCGATTACCGCGGAGGCGGACGTTCTTCCGGTCGTGAAACAATCGGTCGCGTTGCCGGAGGAGCCGTTGCAGCCAAAATTCTGGAACAGATGGGCATTACCTGTTTTGCATACAGCAAATCCATCGGTCCTGTTTCCGTGGATGCCACTCGTTTCAATCCTTCCGTTGTTAATGCCAATTCCTTATACATGCCGGATACCAAAGCAGCCGAAGAAGCAGCCGCTTATTTGGAAAAATGCCTGAACGATACAAATTCGTCCGGCGGTATCATTGAATGTATTGTCAATGGTCTTCCAATTGGCCTTGGTGATCCTGTTTTTGAAAAACTGGATGCCAATCTTGCCAAGGCAATTCTTTCCATCGGTGCAGTAAAGGGATTTGAAATCGGAGATGGATTCTCCGTTGCAACATCTACTGGACTTACAAACAATGATGCTTTCGTTATGGACGGCAACAAAATTACAAAAGCCACCAATCATTCCGGTGGAACACTCGGTGGTATGAGCGACGGTTCTCCACTTATTTTCCGCGCTGCTGTAAAACCTACACCATCCATCGCTGCAACACAGCATACGGTAAATAAATCCGGTGAGGATATTGAGATCAGCATCAAAGGCCGGCATGATCCGATCATTGTTCCACGTGCGGTTGTCGTTGTGGAAACAATGGCTGCCATCACAATATTAGATGCCTTACTTTCCAATATGACAGCAAGACTTGATCGTATTATTGAGTTCTACAAATAACACAAATGCGCGCGACTTCCGTCACGCGCATTCATTTTTCTGTTATTCCATATCTCTTATAAATTCTTTAATGTCTTTCCCACAGAAATCTCATAATTTGATACTACTTTTGTTCCATCCGCTAATGTCATTGTTGTCTGTACCGTAACGGATTTAATATTTACTGATTCTTTCGTTGCAAGCTTATATGCTGAACCTGATGTATTGGTGCCAGTGACTGCACACTCTACAATATCACCGCTCGCACCCTTGACACTCAGGCAATTTTTTGCAAGATCCAAAGCTGTCGTACAGGATACCGATGCTGTCGTGTGTTCCACAGCAACTTCCGGTGATGTCTGACTGTCGGTAACTTCAAGGTATCCATTTACCGTAGACAATCCTGTCGTATTACTTCCTGCATAAAACTTCAACTCAATTGCATACACACCCGTCTGTGCCTTTGTCACTATGTTTTTATTTAAAGAAACAGTTGTAACCGGAATCGTCGTTCCGGAAACAATACTTCCAGCTGCAGCAGTTCCATTCTTTGTCAGATCTGTCGTGTAATACAAATCTCCCTTTCTTATCGTAGCAGACTGAATATACACATAATCATAGAACATACCGCCCTTGTACTGTGCCAGACGGATATTTACTGTCTTAGCATTTGCAATATCTTTCTCGTTTCCTTTCAATGCCATATCAACAACCGGCTGATCCATGTCGATTTTGTAAGTTACCGCACCATTTTCCGGCGGTGTCTGAACAACAACATTAAATCCTGTCATCGCCTTGTGTGTTCCTACTGTCATTGTCACGGTATAGCTATATGTACCTGCGGCCATCAGCGAAGGATCCACAATAATGCGATCATTGATCTCATCATATTTTACAGCATAGGCATTCGTTCCTGTAATCTGTACCGATTCATCATTCAATGCGAAATCATCCCCATACTGGTCTGTCGCCTCGACATTGATATAACCCTTGTATCCTGTAACATAACGGTTGGATAACACCAGTGTGTTCTGATCTAATTTTACATTTTTTAAATATGCTGGTTCTGCAACAGTCACTTCATAGGTGTAAGTATATTCCTGCTTCCCATTGGTTGCTGTAACAATAATACGAACACTACCACTCTTTACCGCAGTAACCTTTGCAATCCCATTGCTCTCATTATTGATCAGCAATGTATCCGGATCCGATGATTCGAAACTTACCGTATCATATTTGATTTCGTTCTTGTCTTCATCGAGTGCACGGAAATGTGCATAATAATTACTGCCAGATGCGACCTTATGATTATCTTTATAAGAAGCCACACCATAATCCGGTGCTTTTTCCGATGTCGTCAATGTAAAATTGGTGTCTTCTGCCGCATTAGCTACAACACATACCACTGTCGCTGTATCCTTGAGCACAAGTTTGCTATCCTCTTTATTAGTATATGTCAGATTAATAATGCCAGTATCTCCGACTGTCTTCATAAAGATTTTATTCTGATCCGTGAGATATCCATTGGTAATCTTGCAGTCATACTCCACCGTTCCCGGATATGCATCCAATACATCAATACCATAGGAATCATACAGTGCGTAAACAATCGGTGTCTCCCTCTCCGCTGTCACTTGTGTTGTCAGAATTTTCAGACTTACCGGCTGTCCGATATGTGCAGTAAAATTGTAAGACATCTTGCCATCCGTTACTATATATTCATTCTCATCCTTCAGATTTGCATATAAGTTCAAAGTAACTTCTTTTCCATCCGCAGAAAATTCAATGGATTTTACATCGTTTTTCGCACCTGCAGTATTTTTGACCTGAAAACTGTCTTTTGTGACAACATTCTTTGCAGAACTTGAATATTCTGCCACGATTTTCTTTACGGCTGTCTGCTTCGCGTCGGTCATTGTCATTCCGACCTTGATTGTCTTCTTTGCTGTTTTTACAACCTTACTTCCATTTTTCGCCTGTACACAGATTGTATAGGTACCTTCTTTGACAGGGGTAAATGCACCACTTCTTGTCATCTGCGAAACCTGTGCCCCTGTCTCATCTGTGGCTGACCACACATTTGTGCTTGTGGCATTCACCGGCGTTATTTTAAACTGAAATTGGTAGGTCTTTCCAATTAAAAATTCTGTCTGGGAAGCAGCATCTCCTGCAATCTGAATCTTTGTAGGGAATACTTTGATCTTTGCTGTTTTTGTCACTAATGTATTCTGTAACTTTCCATTCTTGTTGTAGATTTTAGCAGTCACGATCACCGTCTTGTTCTTGGCTGCAGTCTTCTTCTTTGTACGGATTGTCAGCTTATTAGAAGAAGTCGTTCCCGACACACTTGTTGTCTTCTTTGACAACTTTGCATAACGCTTACCGGTTCCGGAAATGGACCACTTTACCTTCTGTCCCTTGATCAAATTTTTGACCGTATACGTATACACACCCTTATTCGTATCATTCTCGTACAAAGCGGTATAACTTTTGGAAAAAGCTACCTTCTTTGTCGCTGCCTCGGCATTTACCGGAACAAGCGTAATCATCATTGCAACCGCACATACAAATGCAATCATTTTTTTCAAATTCTGCCTCATACAAATCCTCCTCATGTCCATTTGTCATTTTCTCTTTAGTCTAATGCAATCGCTTCATCCTCACGTCTGCGAAGGATATCATACATATCCAGTTCTACGCCAAGATCCACATAGAAAATCTGCTGTGGATGTGGACAGGATGTAATCTCTTCTCCGTTCTCATCTGTCATACGCTGTACAACAACTTCAAGATTCTCTCCATCCGGCTTCATTACTTCAATCGTTTCACCCACGGAAAACTTATTACGCTGCTCCAGTTGATACATACCGTCTGCATTTTTCTCACCTACGATTCCAAGGTATGTATATCCCTTCTCATACGTATTATTATCATAGATCTGAGTTTCCTCGGTTGGTTTCCCATAGAAAAAACCAGTCGTAAACTGACGGTATGTGCAACTTTTGATTTGTTCCAAATACCATGACATATTCGCCTTGTATTTTTCCGGTGATTCCAGATAATCATCAATTGCCTTACGATAGGTTCTTGCAACGGTTGCCACATATAAGGCAGTCTTCATACGACCTTCGATTTTATAGCTGTCAATACCCGCATCGATCAAATCCGGAATATGTTCGATCATGCACAGATCCTTGGAATTAAAAATATAGGTACCTCGCTCATTTTCATATACTGGAAGATATTCTCCCGGACGTTTTTCTTCAACCACCGAATATTTCCAGCGACATGGATGCGTGCAGGCTCCTTTGTTTGCATCTCTTCCTGTAAAGTAATTAGATAGCAGACATCTGCCCGAATAGGAAATGCACATTGCACCATGAATAAATGTTTCTATTTCAAGATCATCCGGAATGCGCTCGCGGATTTCCTTAATTTCTTTCAACGACAGTTCACGGGCGGTCACCACGCGACTTGCCCCCTGTTCTTTCCAGAAGAGATAGGTTCCATAGTTGGTATTATTTGCCTGTGTACTGACATGACGCTCAATTTCCGGACAGACTTCTTTTGCAATCATAAACACACCAGGATCCGAAATAATGAGTGCATCCGGGCGGTCCGGTTTCATATCTCTTAACTCTTTAAAATACTCCCGCACACCATCCAAATCATAATTATGTGCAAGAATATTTGCAGTAACATAGACTTTTACTTTATGCGCATGTGCAAAGGCAATCCCTTCTGCCATATCTTCCATGGAGAAATTTTTTGCTTTCGCACGAAGTCCAAAAGCTTCTCCGCCAATATATACCGCATCCGCACCATAAATTACTGCAATTTTTAATACTTCCAGACTGCTCGCCGGAACCAGTAACTCAATCTCTCTCATCCTTATCCTGCCTCTCTTCTTCCACCGAATTGTTTCCCTCTACTTTTGTACTTACCGTAATTCCATCTCCTACCGGTAGGACTGCTGTCACCAGATCTTCTCTGTGTGTCAGTTCGTACAAATATTCCCGCATCCGCTTATAAATCGTACGATTGCGTCGGGTCACCGCATAATGGGATTCAATAATATCACCATCCTGCAGCACATTATCAGACACCAGTGTCCCACCTTTCTTAAGAAGGCGCAAAATATCCGGCATAAAGTGAATATATTGCCCCTTGGCGGCATCCATAAAAATCAGATCAAACGGCTCCTCCAATGTCTTTAATACATCTGCCGCATCTCCCTCTAATAATGTGATCTGTTCTTCTTTTCCTGCCCGGACAAAATTCGCACGTGCAATCGGAATTCGTTTTTCATAATTTTCAATTGTAATAATCTTACAATCTTTTGGTGCATATTCAGCCATCAGAATCGACGAAAATCCAACTGCCGTCCCGACCTCAAGAATTCGTTTCGGACGGTTCATTGCCAGCAGCAGTTTCAAAAAGCTCTGCATCTCCTTGCGAATAATCGGCACATAGGAATCCAGAGCTTCTCGTTCGATTTCATCCAGTACTTTTGTATTTCCTGTATCCAGAGAATTAATGTATGTCACCAGACGTTTCTCTACTATCATATCAATATCCTCAATGGTACCATCGTCAGTTTTGTCAGGTCGTAGCAACCACCTGATCCTTATGAGGCAGTTGCCCCTTCCGTTTCATCGTTCTGTGTTTCCTGCCCCGACATAACGATCATCATTTCTTTCGGGGTCATAGAAGTATTCAACGTATAAACCCCAGGCTTTATGCTCTTACTGTATGCAGAAGTCTTAAGCTGAAGGTAAAAAAGTTTACCATCCCTTACAAGACCTTTTTGTTCCAACAGCTTACCAATCTGCCAGTTCGATGTTTCCTGCTTAATCTGTACAAGAACATCTGTTCCAGGAGTCTCTTCGACTGCAGTCTCTGTAAAAAGGCGATACCCATAATCATAGCCCGTTCTGCTCAGATAAAAGGTTGCAAGCAGAACGATCAATATAATCATAATCGTAAATCCTATTTTGATGAATTTAAATAAAGCCTTATTAATGTCCATAGGTTACTCCTATACTTCCATAATAATCGGCATAATCATCGGACGTCTCTTTGTCTCTTTCCAGACAAAATCTCCCAATGCGTCTTTGACCTCATTTTTAATCTTGCCCCAATCGGTAATATTGTGATCCATACAATATTCCATGGTTCGATCGAGAACTGTCTTTGCCTCATCCATAAGGCTCTCGGAATTACGTACATATACAAATCCACGGGATACGATATCCGGACCGGCAAGTACCTGACCGGATCCACTCTCAAGTGTCATAACAACAATGATGATTCCATCTTCTGCCAGACGCTGTCTGTCACGCAATACGATATTTCCGACATCGCCTACTCCAAGACCGTCTACCATAATATTTCCGACCTGTACATGTCCGGTAACATCCGCACCATTCTCATCAATTTCAAGCACATCACCGGAAGAAAGAATCTTAATATGGTCACTGTCATATCCTAATTCTTCTGCAATCTTTGCCTGTGCAACCAGATGCTTATACTCTCCGTGTACCGGAATGGAATACATTGGATTGACCAGAGAATAGATCAGCTTAATATCCTCACGGCATGCATGTCCAGATACATGAACATCCTCAAAAATAACATCAGCACCTTTTCTCATAAGATCATTGATCACACCGGTAACCGACTTCTCATTTCCCGGAATCGGATGAGAACTGAATACGATTGTATCATTTGGCTTGATAGAAACCTTACGATGCATACCGGATGCCATACGGGATAATGCCGCCATCGACTCTCCCTGACTTCCCGTTGTAATAATAACTGTCTGCTCATCCGGATAATTCTTCAGCTGTTCAACATCAATCAGGATATTGTCCGGCAACGACAGATACCCCAGTTCGGAAGCAATAGAAATAATATTTACCATGCTTCGACCTTCAATGGCTACCTTACGTCCAAATTTATCCGCAGAATTGATAATCTGCTGGACTCTATCTACGTTCGATGCAAATGTTGCAATAATAATACGTGTATTTTTGTGCTCTGCAAAAATATTGTCCAGCGTCTTACCAACTGATTTCTCTGACTTCGTGAATCCCGGACGTTCTGCATTGGTACTGTCACAAAGAAGTGCAAGAACCCCTTTCTTTCCGATCTCACCAAAGCGTTGCAGATCAATCGCATCACCAAATACCGGTGTATAGTCTACTTTGAAATCTCCGGTATGCACAACGATTCCGGCCGGTGAATAGATAGCAAGTGCTGCTGCATCCTGAATACTGTGATTCGTCTTGATAAATTCTACACGGAAACAGCCAAGATTAATATGCTGTCCATATTTTACAACTTTACGTTTTGTTTTCTTGAGCATATCATGTTCTTCTAACTTATGTTCAATAATTGCTGTCGTAAGCTTTGTTGCATAAATTGGAACATTGATATCGCGAAGTACATATGGAATCGCTCCAATATGATCCTCATGCGCATGTGTGATAAAAAAGCCTTTCACACGGTCAATATTTTCTTTTAAATATGTCACATCCGGAATAACGAGATCTACACCGTACATATCGTCCTCCGGGAATGATAAACCACAATCCACAACAATAATACTGTCTTCATATTCAAAGGCAGTAATGTTCATTCCGATCTGCTCCAAACCTCCCAATGGGATGATTTTGAGCTTACTATGCTGTTTTTCCTGCTTTTTCATATATCCTCCTTCTTGTTTTGAACGTCTGTCCATGCATAATTTGCTTTCAACAAATGGGTTGACGCTACATATCAAGTTTTCATAGAAAACCTGATACTATCTTTTGAACGTCAGTCCGTTTATAATCGCCTTCTGCAAGGGCTTGTCACAATAAATAATTTCCGCTCTTTTCTAAAATAAAAGCTGTGTTTCTTCATCCGCAAGTTCAGCAAACACCTTAGCGATAGCTGCAAATTCTACATCATCATCAACCATCTCATAAAGTACTTCCTCGTCTTGTGTTGTAATTTCTTTTAAAATATATGCTTCACTGTCTCCGCTTTCAATTCCATCAGAAACAAGTAAATACTTAATTCCATTCAGCTGGGTTTCTTCCTCAACTGCAAACTCTACCACTTCGTTGGTATCTGGATCTATAAAATTAATTTTTTCCATGTAAAAACCTCTCAGTAAACTGTTTTCTTACTCAAATCAAGCATTTTCTTCCGGATGATTGGATAAATAATCCAAATATCCCTGCAAAATAAAAATCGCCGCAATCTCGTCCACATACTCCTTGCGGTTCTCGCGGCGAATGCCCATCTCCATCATGGACTGATCTGCTGCAACGGTTGTCAAACGTTCGTCCCAGAGAATCACCGGAAGACCACAACGTTTTTCCAGCATTCCCTTAAACTCTTTTGTTTTTTCGCAGCGCTCGCCCTCTGTATTATTCATGTTTTTAGGGTAGCCAAGTACAATTTTCTCTGCTTTGTACTCGCCTACCAGTTCATCGATTCGCGCCAGTGTCTGTCGCAACTTAGAAGGAGATTTTCTTCGAATGATCTCCACCCCCTGTGCCGTAATCAAAAGCTCATCACTCACTGCAACTCCAACTGTCTTTGAACCAAAATCTAATCCTAAAATCCGCATATATCTCCCGTACCGGATTATTCCCAGGAATTGTTCTTGATATAAGCCCGAAGAACTTCTTCTACCAGTTCATCACGCTCTACCTTCATAATCAGACTTCTTGCATTATTGTGACTTGTAATATATGTCGGATCTCCTGACATAATATATCCAACAATCTGGTTCACCGGATTGTAACCTTTCTCACTCAATGCTCGGAATACAATTTCAAGAACGTCCCTGACCTGTAACTCCGGCTCCTTTTGTACTGTAAAAAATTGTGTATTATTAATGTTCTCCATATCTGCCGCCCCTGCTCGTGTTCTAGTTTCTAAATACAAGCTTTATTTAATATATTGTAAACGAATTTGCGTAAAAATACAACCTCTAATCTTGTCCCTCAATCCATAAGATACAAATCGTCGTGAATTGCAGCAGTAATTTTCCCCGTCTTCATGACATTATCGAGTTTTTCTTCGGATTGTACCGCTACCTTTACATATTCCTTTGTATATCCTACATACATCGGCACTCCGTCCACCGGTACCTGTTCTTCAAAGAGCACTTCCTGCTCACTTCCAAGATAGTATTCCCGGAATTCTTTTGACATTTTCGCAGATAACGCTAAAAGTTTTGCACTGCGTTTTGTCTTGATTTCTTCCGGAACCTGATTCTCCATAACCGCAGCACGCGTGCCCTGTCTCTTAGAATATTTGAAAATATGCATTTCATAGAAATGGATTTTCTCTAAAAATGCCTCCGTCGTTGCAAATTCTTCCTCCGTCTCTCCCGGAAATCCCACAATGACATCCGTCGTAATTGCCGGATGCTCAAAATATTTTCGGAGCAGACGACATCCCTCTTCGTATTCTTCTGACGTATATTTACGGTTCATACGCTTTAATGTATCATCGCATCCGCTCTGTAGTGACAGATGAAAATGTGGACAGATTTTTTCTAATTTTGCCAGTTCACAAGCAAACTCCTCGGTCACAATTTTTGGTTCTAATGATCCCAGACGAATTCTTCGGATTCCGTCAATCTTGTGAACTTCCTGTATAAGATGCAACAGATTATCCTCACCGTCTACCCCATAGGAACTTAAATGGATTCCGGTAAGTACCACTTCCTGATATCCTTTTTCTGCCAGTCCGCTGATCTCGGTCAGAACACTTTTAATATCGCGGCTTCTGACTCTTCCTCTGGCAAAAGGGATAATACAATAACTGCAAAACTGATTACATCCATCCTGCACCTTCACAAATGCACGCGTATGTTCTGCTGTCTGCTTCAGTCTAAGCTCTTCAAAATCCTGATGTATATGGTTGATGTCCACGACAGCCTCTACTTTTTCTTCTGGTTCGTTCGTGCTTCCTTCCGTTTTGGCAAAATATTCTGCAAGACGTCCCACCAATTCTGTCTTCTGGTTATTTCCAATCAGGATATCGATTGCACCATCCAGCTTTGCCTCTTCTTCTTTTGTCTGCACATAACATCCTGCCGCAACAACCGCAGCCTGCGGATTCATTTTTTTTGCATGGTGAAGCATCTGGCGGGATTTGCGGTCTGCCATATTCGTAACCGAACAGGTATTAATTACATATACATCTGCAACTTCCGAAAAAGGTACGATCTCATACCCTGCATCTTCGAGCATCTGCTGCATTGCTTCTGTCTCATATGCATTTACTTTACAGCCTAGATTGTGTAATGCTGCTTTTTTCATTTCTACTCCTTATATATTATATAAAAAACTTCATTCAGCCCATGTATCATTTGCCTTTGGCAAATGGGCTGACGCTGCATATTAAGTTTCCTGACGGAAAACTTAATACATTCGGGAACATCAGCCCATGCATAATTTGCCTTTGGCAAATGGGCTGACGCTGTATATTAAGTTTCCTGACGGAAAACTTAATACATTTCTTGACTTTTCCAAGGAAAAATATTACTATCAAAGATAGAAAAACATGAATCAGTTAAGGAGGTTTTCATTATGAAAACAGTACAAATTTCATTAAATTCCATTGGAAAAGTAAAATCATTTGTTAACGCAATTTCTCAGTTCGAGTACGACTTCGACTTAATCTCTGGAAGATATGTCATCGATGCGAAATCCATCATGGGTATTTTCAGCTTAGATTTATCCAAGCCAATCGATTTAGCAATCCATACAGAGACTAATCTTGATGAAGTACTTGAGGCTCTCAAGCCATACATCATTGAGTAAATCCGTGACATAACAAAAACAATCAGGAACAAACAGGGAAGACCCATATGGGTCTTCCTTTTGTTTTACTCCGCATCTACGATAATCGTTTCTGTTGTATCGATAGCCGTCTGCATTAATTCATCTATTTTTTCTTCCAGCTTACGCTCTGATTTTTTGATATAAGTCAAATTCGGCTTTGTCACCGGATGCTTTGCCACAAAAATCGTACAGCAGTCTTCGTATGGTAAAATAGAAGTCTCATACGTATCAATTTTTTCTGCAATGGATACGATATCCTGCTTGTCCATGGCAATCAGCGGACGGTATACCGGCATCTCGCAGACTTCATTGGTAACTGCAAGAGACTGCATTGTCTGGCTTGCCACCTGTCCAATGCTCTCTCCTGTAATCATGCCCAGGCACTTACCTTCTTTTGCAAAATGCTCTGCAATTTTCATCATATAACGACGCATGATAATCGTAAGTTCCTCATGCGGACATTTTTCATAAATATAAAGCTGGATATCGGTAAAATTAACAACGCGAAGTTTAATTGGTCCGGAATATCTTGCAACTTTCTTTGCAAGATCCACAACTTTCTGCTTTGCACGCTCACTGGTATATGGTGGAGCATGGAAATAAGTTGCCTCCAAAGTCACACCTCGTTTTGAAATCATATATCCAGCTACCGGACTGTCAATTCCACCGGACAAAAGCAGCATCGCACGGCCTGCCGTACCGAGTGGCATGCCGCCCGGTCCCGGAATTTCTGTAGAATATACATTGATCATCGGGCGGATTTCCACATGAATCATGACCTGTGGATGATGTACATCTACCTTTGTCTCCGGAAATGCATCCAAAATCTTCTCGCCCAATGCCGCATTAATTTCCATGGAGGTCATCGGATAATTCTTTCTCGCACGTCTTGCATCGACTTTAAAGGTAAAATTCTTGTCTGCATAAGTCTTGTCCACGTATGCGACAACTTCCTCTGCCAGCTTATCAAAACCTTCATCTTCCAGCAGCACAACCGGACAGATTCCAACGATACCGAACACTCTCTGTAAAGTCTCTACCGTCTCATCATAATCATAGGAACCCTCCGTCTCTACATAGATACGGCCATTCTCTTTACGCACGTGGAACGTTCCATCTACATTTTTCAACTGATACTCAATATTATGTACCAACGCGTCTTCAAACAGATAACGGTTCTTTCCCTTGATGGCGATTTCCGCATATTTAATCAAAAATGCTTTATACATTCTGCTCTCCTTTTCTAATGTCTTGTATATTTTTGAAGCATTGGAATCACACGGTTCATTTCTTCCAATGCATAATCAATCTCTTCCTGTGTCGTATCTACACATAAACTGAAACGAATAGTAGAATCCAGCAAAGAATCCTTCAAGCCAATGCTCTTTAACGTTCTGCTTACCGCCGGCTTATTTGACGAACATGCACTACCTGCAGATACATAAATTTCTTTATCCTCAAGCGTATGCAGCATCACTTCTGCACGCACACCTTCAATACTGACGCTCACAATATGCGGTGCATTCTCTCTTGTAAGTTTCCCATTAATGCTTACGCCCGGAATTTTCTGTGCTTCCGCAATAAAATGCTCGCGCAATTCATACATATGGTCTATTTTTTCATCGAATCCTGTGTAAATTTCTTCCGCAGCCACACCGAGTCCTGCAATCGCCGGGACATTTTCAGTTCCGGAACGCATCCCTCTCTGTTGCCCACCACCATTGATCAATGGCTTTATTTTTGTTTTATCCTTAATATATAAAAAACCACTGCCCTTCGGTCCATGAATTTTGTGTCCGCTCACCGACAACAGATCAATGCCCATTTTTGAAGGATAAATACGCATTTTTCCATAAGACTGAATTGCGTCCACATGGAAAAGCGTCTGTGGATTGACCTGTTTGATCAAAGTTCCTGCCTCCGCTACAGGTTCCACTGCCCCAATTTCATTATTTACATGCATCAATGACACCAATATGGTATCCGGACGAATTGCCGCCTTCAGATCCTCCAACGAAATCACACCATATGCATCAACCGGAAGATACGTCACTTCATATCCATGTTCTTCCAGATATGCCATCGTATTGGATACCGACGGATGCTCGATTGCTGTCGTAATCACATGCATTCCGCTTCTTTTATTTGCCTCTGCCGTTCCAATAATTGCAAGATTATTGGACTCCGTTCCTCCTGAAGTAAAACAGATTTCTTTCTCCTGCACTTTCAGTGTCTTTGCAATTTTTTTGCGGGCATCATTCATATAGTTTTCAGCAATAACTCCCTTATTATGCATAGACGACGGATTTCCATAATCCTGTGTCAAAAGCTTCATAACCATATCCGCTGCATCTTTACTGCAGCGTGTAGTAGCCGAATTGTCCAAATATGCTTCCATTTTTCTGCTCCTGTCTACATGTCAAGTTCATATATTAACATAGATAATGTGGCAAGTCCAGCGGTCTCCGTGCGCAGAATCCTTCTGCCCAGGGAAATGCGGTGCATATTGCCATCCACAGCTGCAATCTCTGCATCCGCAAAACCACCCTCCGGTCCGATCATAATTCCAATGGATGCCCCCTTCGGAATCTGTCGGATGATTTCCCGCGTTGCTGCCATTCCTCTCTCATTTTCGTATGGCACAAGTGTAATATCCAGTTTCTTTGCAAGTTTCACAGCTTCTTTCCACGAAACCGGCATCTGCACCTGTGGAATCACAGTTCTCTTTGACTGCTTAGCTGCACTCTCTGCGATTGCCTGCCAGCGTTTCTGCTTATTTGCAGCTTTCTTTTGATCCAGTTTTACAACACAGTTTGTCATGGCCACCGGAATAACCTCGTACACGCCAAGCTCCACCGCCTTTTGTATGATCAGTTCCATCTTGTCACTCTTTGGGAGTCCCTGAAACAGAAATACTTTATGTGCAAACTCTGTTCCAAGTTCATCTTTTTCTTCGATTACAGCGATAACTTCGTCTTCGGCAATCTCTGCAATTCTGCAAAAATAGGAATTTTCATTCGAATCGCTGATCCGCACTTTTTCTCCCGGTTTCATCCGAAGTACATTGCCGATATGATTCACATCCTGTCCGGTAATGACAATCTGATCTTGTTGTACCTGCTGCTCATCCACAAAAAACTGATACATACCTGCTCCATTTCCACATAAAATATTGTCTACAGTTTCTGAGCCGTAATATTGACCCATTCACCCTGATGATTAATTTCAACCACTTTAAGACCTGCTTTTTCGATTGCTTCTTTTACTTCATTTTCCTTGAAATCAATAATTCCGGAAGTAATAAAATAACCGCCCTTTTTCAACCTTGCCGGAATAACCGGTGCCATAGGAATAATAACATCTGCAAGAATATTTGCCACTACAATCTCGTATTCCTCTGTACCGACAGTCTCCTGAAGTTTTTCATCATCAATAAGATTACCCACATAAAACGTTCCAAGATTTAAATCCAGGTGATTTACCTCCATGTTCTCTTTTGTGGAAATCATACAGTCTGCATCCAGATCTGTTCCCACAACTTCTCTTGCGCCAAGCTTCAGTGCCACGATGGAAAGAATTCCGCTGCCACATCCCACATCAAGCACCTTCGGATGCTTTTCTGCCGGGGTATAGGACTCATTTCCACGAATATACTTTAAAAGCTGACGAATGCAAAGCTGTGTCGTCTCATGCTTTCCTGTTCCAAAAGAAATTCCCGGATCAATTTCGATCAGGAATTTATCTTTGTCCTCTTCCTTTAATTCTTCCCAGGTTGGTTTAATCAGAATATCTTCGATTGTAAATGAAGAGAAATATTTCTTCCAGTTGTTGATCCAGTCAAGATCTTCTGTCTCCGAAGAAGAAATCACTCCAGATCCGACTTCCACCATGCTGCGCAGATTTTCCAGTCCGATCTTTACCTGTTTCAGCAGTTCTGTCTGATCACTTCCATCCTCTTCCACATAAAAGCTCACATGACTTTTTCCTTCATCGGGCGGAAGTTCCGGCAGAAAATCAATGAACATATCTGCCTGATCTTCTTTGCTCAGAGGAATGTTATCTTCAATTTCAATTCCTTCAATTCCAAGTTCCATCAGCATGGAGCTCATGAAATCCTCTGCCGCTGTCGTTGTCTCAATTGTATATTTTTTCCACTTCATAAATTTGTTCCTTTCCCGTACAAATCGCCATATGGCATACTGTTTATATCATAACTTATTTTTCTTTAAAATACAAGCAATTCGCTCCAACAGAAAAGACAGGAGAAAACTTCTCCTGCCTTTTGCGTGCTATATTTTATAAACCGCACATAATTTATTATATTCACTGTTGATTTCCTGAATCGTGTCTTTGTCCCCATCCAGATTATCCGGATGATAGATTTTGATCAGATCCTTATATCGCTTCTTCAATGACTGCTTACTTCCAACACCGGAAAAGAACATCTCACCTTTTACCACATTACTTGTAGCGACTTTCTGACGATGCGCATGATGTGTTTCGTACTCATTCACCTTCTGGTAAAAATCCCGCTGCCGCTGCACATGTTCTTTCTCCGAAGCAAGCTTTACAAGTTCTTCTTCAAGTATTTTAAACTTCATTTCAAACAGCTTCTGTTGTTGCTCAAGGCGTCGATCCTCGATTTCTACTCTCCGTGTGAATTCCTGTCGTTCACGTTCGAGTGTGCGTCGCTGTTCTTCCAATGCTCTGCGTTCATTCTCAAGCGTCATAGTATGCAAACTCCTTCAAATACATTAACATTATACTATATCTAGTCCAAACATTTCATTCCCACTAGGCACATAATACAACATTTAGTTTTAGAAGTCTATAGGCGATTTGTACGAAACACATGAAAAATTATTCAAACGTCTCCTTGAATTTATCCATGAAACCTTTCTTTTTTTCCTTTCCTGCAGTCGATGCTCCACCTTCTTTTGTCAATGATCCACCTGTCAGTTCATCAAATTTGCGCAAAACTTCTTTTGCTTCTTTGCTCAGACCACTTGGTGTATTGACAATCAGAGTAACATAATGATCGCCTCTGACAGCCTTATTCCGGATAGAAGGTACACCCTTTCCTTTCAAGCGAATTCTAGTGCCGGTCTGTGTTCCCGGTGCAACTGTATAGATAATATCACCATCCACTGTCTTGATGCGCACATCTCCACCAAGAGCTGCAATACCAAATGAAATGGATGCATTCGAAAAAATATCCATATCCCGACGCTCGAATGCTGGATTTCTGGATACGATGACTTCCACAAGCAAATCGCCTCTTGGTCCGCCATTCTTACCCGGCTCTCCGTAATCTCTGACTCTTACACACTGTCCGTTATCAATACCTGCCGGAATATCGACCGTCTTCTTGACTCTCTTTGCGACATAACCATTGCCACGACAATCCGAACATTTCTCTTTTACAACTTTACCGGTTCCCTGGCAATCCGGACAGGTCTGCACATTCTGCATCATACCAAACAATGATTGCTGGGAATATACGACCTTACCTTTTCCACCACATTTTGAACAGGTCTCCGGTGAGGTACCTGGCTTTGCACCTGTTCCGTGACAGGTCTTACACTCTTCCTTATAGGAAAATTCCAGTTCCTTCGCACATCCAAAAATTGCCTCTTCAAACGTAATGCGAACACTCAGACGTACATTTGCGCCTTTCTGAGGTCCATTGTTTGAGCTTCTTCTGGAGCCTCCACCAAAGAAATCACCAAAAATATCGCCAAAAATATCGCCCATATCCATACCGGAAAAATCAAAACCGCCGGCTCCGCCACCTGCACTGCCATCAAAAGCGGCATGACCAAACTGATCATACTGACGTCTCTTGTCCGGATCGCTCAATACTGCGTAGGCTTCCTGCGCCTCTTTGAACTTTTCCTCGCATTCTTTATCCCCCGGGTGCATATCCGGATGATATTTCTTTGCAGTTGTACGGAAAGCCTTTTTAATCTCTGCCTCCGTTGCCGTCTTTGGAATGCCAAGGACTTCATAATAATCTCTTTTTTCTGCCATAATTCTTTTTCCTTATATCCGCACATAGGGTTCCCGGAAAACCGGAAACCCCATCGTGCTTAATCTATTTACCGTAATTAAACCTCTTTGAAATCAGCATCGATGACATCATCATCTGCATTCTGTGTTGCACCTGCATTCATATCAGGGCCTGCAGCGCCACCCATGTTGCTCATGTCAGGACCTGCGCCAGCTGCACCCTGTGCTGCCTGTGCCTGCTCATACATCTTTGCAAATACTTTCTGAGCACTCTCTGTCAACTTCTCCTGTGCTGCCTTAAGATCTGCGACTTCAGAATCTGTCATCTGATCAGCTTCCGGATGTGCATCAAGGATTGCCTTTACTGCTGCGATGTCTGCCTCAACTGCTGACTTATCTGCCGCATCAATCTGCTCTCCAACCTGCTTTAATGCATCCTCTGTCTGGAACACAAAGCTCTCAGCTTCATTTCTTGCATCGATTGCTTCTTTTCTCTTCTTGTCCTGTGCCTCAAACTCAGCAGCTTCCTTAACAGCCTTATCGATTTCCTCATCAGACATGTTAGATCCTGCTGTGATTGTAATATGCTGTTCCTTACCTGTACCAAGATCCTTAGCAGATACATTTACGATACCGTTTGCATCAATATCGAAAGTAACCTCGATCTGTGGAACTCCACGACGTGCTGGTGGGATACCATCCAGACGGAACTGTCCGAGGGACTTGTTGTCTCTTGCGAACTGTCTCTCACCCTGTACAACGTTGATATCTACAGCTGTCTGGTTATCTGCTGCAGTAGAGAAGATCTGGCTCTTCTTCGTAGGGATAGTTGTATTTCTCTCGATTAATTTTGTAGCAATACCACCCATAGTCTCGATAGAAAGAGAAAGTGGAGTTACATCAAGAAGTAAGATCTCACCAGCGCCGGCATCTCCTGCTAATTTACCACCCTGAATAGAAGCACCAATTGCTACACACTCATCTGGGTTTAAGGACTTACTTGGCTCCTTGCCTGTCATCTGTCTTACCTTATCCTGTACAGCAGGGATACGTGTAGAACCTCCAACTAACAGAACCTGACCGAGATCTGCATTAGTAACACCTGCATCCTTCATTGCGTTCTGAACCGGAATTGCAGTTCTCTCAACAAGGTCATGTGTCAACTCATCAAATTTTGCTCTTGTGAGGTTCATATCAAAATGCTTTGGTCCCTCAGCAGTTGCTGTAATGAATGGTAAGTTAATATTTGTAGTTGTTGCAGAAGAAAGTTCTTTCTTTGCCTTCTCAGCAGCCTCTTTTAATCTCTGCATTGCCATCTTATCGCCAGAAAGGTCTACACCCTCAGCTTTCTTGAACTCATCGATCATCCACTGCGTGATTTTGTTATCGAAATCATCACCACCAAGATGTGTATCACCGTTTGTAGATAATACTTCGATGACACCGTCACCGATCTCAATGATAGATACATCAAATGTACCACCACCTAAATCGTATACCATAATCTTCTGTTCTTTTTCATTGTCAAGACCATATGCAAGAGCTGCTGCCGTAGGCTCGTTGATGATACGCTTTACATCAAGGCCTGCGATCTTACCGGCATCCTTGGTTGCCTGACGCTGTGCATCATTGAAGTATGCAGGAACTGTGATAACAGCCTCTGTAACTTTCTCACCAAGGTATCCTTCTGCATCTGCCTTTAATTTCTGAAGTACCATAGCAGAAATCTGCTGTGGGCTGTACTGTTTATCATCAATTGTTACTTTGTAATCAGTGCCCATATGTCTCTTGATAGAAGAAATTGTCTTCTCAGCATTTGTTACTGCCTGACGTTTTGCAGGCTCACCGATCAGACGCTCTCCTGTCTTTGTAAACGCTACAACGGATGGTGTTGTTCTTGCACCTTCCTGATTTGCGATAACGGTAGGTTTTCCACCTTCCATAACAGCTACACAGCTGTTGGTTGTTCCTAAATCAATACCAATAATCTTGCCCATTTTCTTATCCTCCTATATTTATCAATTCATTGTTTTGTTAACATGTTTATATTTTTACCATCCATAACAGATGGAAAAAAACTTATTCACTTACAACAGCTACCATACTGTGGCGAACCACGGTATCTTTGTACATATAGCCTTTCTGAAGTTCCTGAGCTACAATGCCAGGTTCAAACTCTTCGCTCTCCACCTGCATGACTGCATTGTGAAGATCCGGGTTAAACTCCTGTCCAACTGCCTCAATTGGTTTCACTCCAATGGAATCGAACTCTGTCATCATCTGCTTATATACTTTATCCATACCAGTCACAAAAGCATCATCCTTCTGTTCCTCCGGTACTGCTGCAAGTCCTCGTTCAAAATTATCCACAACCGGAAGTACCTTCTCAATTATGGATTTTGCACCCATGTCAAACATCTGGGATTTTTCTTTTTCCGAACGTTTACGGAAATTATCAAACTCTGCCATCTGGCGTCTTAAGCGGTCGTTAAGATCTTCGATCTGCTCATCTTTTTTATCTTTTTTCTTCTTTTTGCCAAAGATGCCATCTTTCTTTTCTTTTGTATCTGTCTCTTCCGAAGTTGCTTCTGTATCCTGTGCATTTTCTGTCTCCGCAGTATCCTCTGCTTTGGTTTCCTCTGCACTCTCCTCAGCCGCTTGGGTCTCTTCGGTATCTACTGTCTCTTCAACGACTTTGTCCTTTTCTAATTCTTCCATGACGTCCTTGTTATTTGTCTCTGCCATGTCTTACCGCCTTTCTATGAATCCTGCTTGTTCTTTTCAAATATTCCATCCAGCTGGGATTTCAGATTTTTCAAATTATCTACTACATTTTCGTAATCCATACGTTTCGGGCCGACGATTCCGATGGTTCCCTTCACGCCTTCCCCAAGATCATATGTTGCAGTAACAATACTGCAATCTTTCATGGTCTGTACCGGAGCTTCATTTCCTATATAAACCTGAATACCATTACCGTTCTCATTCTGATCATCGGAAAGGGATTCTGTTACAAGGTTCAAAAGCTCATCTTTTTCCTCAAATGTGGAAAGAAGATTTGTTGCACTTTCCGCATCCGATAGTTCCGGATACTTCAAAATGTTCGTTGCACCGCTGGTGTAAATCTGTAAATCTTCGTTTTCGCTGAGTGTCTGGGCCAATGCGTCCAGCACATCACCAACGATCGTACTGTGGATTCCTGCCTGTTCCTTTAATTTTGCAATCGTACCAAGATTGATTTCCTGAAGTGACAATCCATTGAGTGCTGTATTTAACAGAATATTCAGTTTCAGGATTGTCTCATTGTCAGGCTGCTCCTCGACTTCAATCATCTGATTCTTCACAATGTTACTGTTCAAAACAATAACTGCAAGGATATGAGATTCATCCACATTTGACAACTGTATAAATTTAATCTTGTTCGTGCTGTATGTCGGTGCCGAAACAAGCGTTGCATAATTGGTATTGTTGGCAAGCATCTTTGCGACCTGCTTCAATACCTGATCCATCTTCTCCGTCTTTTCAATGACGAAGTCTTTCATCTCTTTTACTTCCCGGTCTTTCTCTTCCATCAGATGATCGACATAAAACCGATATCCCTTATCGGAAGGAATACGTCCGGCAGAAGTATGAGGCTGTACGATATATCCCAGTTCCTCAAGATCTGACATTTCATTACGAATCGTTGCTGAACTTAAATTCAGATCCGTATACTTGGAAATGGTTCGCGATCCAACCGGTTCGCCCGTTGCCAGATAGTTTCGGATGATTGCATCTAATATTTTTACTTTTCTTTCACCTAACTGTTCCTTATCCATTCCCATTTCACATTCTCCTGTAACCTGGAATTTTTATTGTTAGCACTCATTTATTTAGAGTGCTAATATCGTTCTGGTATTAAAATAGCACCAAGGGTTTTTCTTGTCAACACCTTCGTGCTATTTTATTTTTATTAAAAAATTATTGCTGCATTCCTTATAATAAAAACTGGGACATCACATAATTAGCAACATCCATTCCACGATCTGTAAGCTCGATTCTTCCCTCACGCTGCCAAATGAGCTGCTGGTCCTTCAACTGGCGTAACACTTCCGGATATACCGCTTCAATCGGCATACCAAACGCATCCTCGAACGCCTTGCGGGTCACTCCCTCGGTCAGGCGCAGTCCGAGAAACATAAATTCCTCCATCTGTTCCTTGCGGGTAATGACATTTGCCTCCGTGTGAAGATTGGTCCCAAACCAATGTCCTTCCGGTGCCGGCATACCTTCCTCTCCGGCAAATGCTTCCGGCGGCAGTGAAGTGAGTTTTCCACAAATTTCATTATACTCATACAGTTCTCTTGTATTCGAATAGCGTACATTATCGATTAACGATGCAGCTCCCAAGCCAAGTCCAAGATAATTTTCTCTTACCCAGTATCCGATATTATGCTGACATTCATAACCAGGTTTTGCAAAATTGGATACCTCATAATGATGATATCCTGCCTCTTTTAACATACTTTGCGTTTTCTTTAAAATCTTATAAGCCTCATCCTCCGAAGGAAGTTCCTCAGTCTTCATTCCAGCCTCCTGACGCACTACATCGAATTTGTAGCGGTCGTAAAAAGGCGTTCCCTTTTCAATAATCAATGAGTACGCAGAAATATGTTCTGGTTTTAGCCGAATGACTTTCTGCAATGTCTGGGTAAACTTTTCGACTGTCTGATGCGGCAGCCCGCTCATGATATCAACATTTATATTATGAAAACCGAGATTTCTCGCAAGCTTGTATGTTTTTAAAAACTGCTCAAAGGTATGAATTCGCCCAAGTGCCTTTAATTCATCATCATTTGCCGACTGCATACCGATGGAAAGCCGATTGATTCCTACTTTTTTATAAGCTCCAAATTTTGCGATTGTAACTGTTCCCGGGTTACACTCGAGCGTAATTTCCGCATCTTCCCGCACTTGAAAACTTTTGTAAATCTGCTCCATGATGGCAATGAGAAGTTCCGGTTCTAACCAGCTTGGCGTACCGCCTCCAATATAAATTGTAGATACCTCATAAGACTGCATCAGCTCGCCATAAAAGCGAATTTCTTTCAGCAGTGCATGTACATACTGAATCTGCGTCTTGCTGTCTGCTGCAAAAGAAAGGAAATCGCAGTAATCGCATTTCTTCACGCAAAATGGAGTATGCACATATAATTCTAAATTATTCTTCATATTCATTAATCTTCGTCCAGTTTCAGTACACTCATAAATGCCTCCTGTGGCACTTCTACAGTTCCAATCTGGCGCATACGTTTCTTGCCCTCCTTCTGTTTTTCCAGAAGTTTCTTCTTACGGGAAATATCACCACCGTAACACTTGGCAAGTACATCTTTACGCATAGCCTTAACGGTTTCACGGGCAATAATTTTTCCTCCAACGGATGCCTGAATCGGAATTTCAAATAAATGTCTTGGAATTTCTTTCTTTAAACGCTCACACATTTTGCGGCCTCTCTCATAGGCGCTTTCTTTGAACACGATAAAGGAAAGAGCATCTACCATCTCACGGTTAATCAGAATATCCAGCTTAACCAGTTCTGAACGCACATAGCCTTTCATCTCATAATCAAACGATGCATATCCGCGGGAACGGGACTTTAACGCATCGAAAAAATCATAAATAATTTCATTGAGTGGCAGATCATATTTGATTACTGCACGGGTCGCTTCTATATAATCCATGCTGATATAAATGCCACGACGCTCCTGGCACAGTTTCATGATTGCCCCGACGTATTCGCTGGTCACCATGATTTCTGCAGCCACAAACGGTTCTTCCATATACTCAATCTCTGATGGATCCGGCAGATTGGACGGATTGGTCAGATCGATCACCTCGCCATTTGTCTTATGCACCTTATAAATTACGCTCGGTGCTGTCGTTACAAGATCCAGATTAAATTCTCTTTCCAACCGCTCCTGAATAATTTCAAGATGCAACAGTCCCAAGAATCCACATCGAAATCCAAACCCCAGTGCCAGCGAAGTCTCCGGCTCGTAATACAAAGAAGCATCATTAACCTGCAGCTTTTCTAATGCATCACGCAGGTCCGGATACTTGGCAGAATCTGCCGGATAAAGTCCACAGTAAACCATTGGATTTACTTTCTTGTATCCCGGAAGTGGCTCTGCACACGGACGGTCACTGTCCGTAACGGTATCACCAACCTGTGTATCCCGTACATTCTTGATACTTGCTGCAATATATCCAACCATTCCGGCCGATAATTCATCACACGGAATGAACTGTCCAGCTCCAAAATAGCCAACTTCTGTAACAAGATCCTCTGCACCAGTCGCCATCATTTTAATTTTTGTGCCGACTTTAACAGTACCTTCCTTGATACGGCAGAATATGATGACACCCTTATAAGAATCATAGATTGCATCAAAAATCAATGCCTGAAGCGGTGCTGCCGGATCTCCGGTCGGTGCTGGAATCTTGTGCACGATCTGTTCGAGTACATCTTCGATATTTAATCCGGTCTTTGCGGAAATGCGTGGTGCATCGGCCGCTTCAATTCCAATCACATCCTCAATCTCCTGCACAACTTCGTCCGGTCTTGCACTTGGCAGATCAATTTTGTTGATTACCGGCATCACATCAAGGTCATGATCCAGTGCCAGATATACATTGGCAAGTGTCTGTGCCTCAACACCCTGTGCCGCATCCACGACAAGGATTGCTCCATCACATGCTGCAAGACTTCGGGAAACCTCATAATTAAAATCCACATGTCCCGGGGTATCAATCAGGTTAAAAATATATTCTTCGCCATCCTTCGCATTGTAAATAATACGAACAGCCTGCGACTTGATGGTGATACCACGCTCACGTTCGAGATCCATGTTGTCAAGTACCTGTGCCTGCATCTCGCGGCTGGTCAGTGTACCAGTCTTTTCTATAATACGATCTGCAAGTGTAGACTTGCCATGATCGATATGGGCAATAATGCAAAAATTACGAATTTTGCTCTGATCGATTGACATATAGTTCCTCCTGCCATCTATTTCAATGGCTCATTCTCTTCGTTATTGACAAAACCTAATTATACGGAAAAAATCTGATTTTTTCAAGATTTTGTTCACTACATAAGCGGCCATCTGCTAAAAACTTCCTGCTTTACGGAATCATCCGCAAAACTTGTGGCAAGCGATGCCATATAGATTTTCTGGCACATTGCCTCCTTAAACATCCCTGCATCAACCAGTCTCATATACTCGTCCGTACATGTCGTATCGCTCACCGTGCGATTGTCTGTATTAATCGACATCGGAATTCCCGCTTCGTAGAACTTTTTAAACGGATATTCCTCGATGGAATTGATCGCCTTGGTCTGTAAGTTGCTCGTTGGGCAAAGTTCCACGCCAATCTTCTTATCCGCACAAAGCTTCATCAATTCCGGGGCGTCCTTCATAGCGATTCCGTGCCCGATTCGTCTTGCACCGTACTCGATTGCCGTCTGAATGTTGAGTGCGCTGCCGCATTCTCCCGAATGGATGGTAAAAGGCATCTCATTCCTTCTTGCCCATTCAAACAGCTCGTGAAATCCGGATGTCGGATATGCTTTCTCATCTCCGGCGAGATCACATCCTACGACACCGGCTCCGAAAAGCTCTCTTGCCTCCTTTAGCATCGAAAGATTTGTCTCTTGGTCAAGATTTCGCATGGCACACACCAGAATTCCTGTGTGGATATCACGCTTTGATTCAGCCGACTTCAAGCCATCATTGACACTCTCAATGATTTCTGTAATTTTCAGTCCCTGCTGTGTTGAAAATGAAGGTGCAAATCGCACTTCCAGGTACTTTACCTGCTCCTTTGCCGCACGCAGCGCAAGTTCCTCTGCCGCCGCGCGAAGTCCTTCTTTTGTCTGCAGACAGCGAAGCGGCAGATCAAACCGTTTCAAATAATCCGCAAGGGACGGACAGTCCATCGGTGCCGTCAAAGCCTCCTGCAATTCTTCCTTTGTATATTCTTCACCCATATCGGCAAGCAGCTTCTTTGTCAGTTCTACACTCATCGAGCCGTCCAGATGACAGTGCAGTTCAATCTTTGGCATATTGTATGCGATAAAACGATTCATCATATGTTTTCCTCCAAATTCTTTGGTCCAAATCCCATCGGGAATAATTCTTCCAGTTTATATATGCAATATTCCTGCTCCGATTTTGCCAGAATAATCGTAAATGCAGCCGGATCACAAAATTCCATCATCACCTGCCGGCAGACACCGCATGGCGCACAATAATTCAGCTGACTGGCACCCTCCGCGCCTCCAACGATTGCTATCGCTGTGAAATTGCGCTCTCCTTCACTGACCGCTTTAAAAAATGCGGTACGTTCCGCGCAGTTTGTCGGTGTATATGCTGCATTTTCAATATTACAGCCTCTGTAAATACGGCCTTCTTTTGTCAGCAGTGCCGCTCCCACCTGAAAATGCGAATACGGCGTATACGCCATACGCCGCGCTTGAAATGCTTCCCTGATCAGTTTTTCTATTTCCATCTCTTTTGCCCCTTTTCAGTTGAATATCAGACCACTTAAATATACATCTATTATAAGCTGTTTAGTCGTCTGATTTCAACACCTTTGCAAGGATATCTGCAAGCGGTTCCATCGCATTTTCCGCCTCTTCATACGTATTAGTCTGTGCTCCCACTTCAACCAAAAGTGATTTCGGACAAAAATGCATATTATAGCGGTATCCCTTCAGATAAATACGGCGCGTAAAATCCGGATAATACTCTGCCGCTGCAAGCTGCATCTGAAAAGAAAAAGCCAGATTATCCGCAATATACGGATTTTTCAAATAAGCAATATCTCCTGTGGCTGTTGTCCGGCTCAGTCCATTAAAGAACATGATCTGTGCCATCTTTTTCCCATTTTGCTCCGTAACAAGATGTGTGCTTTCCGCCACTCCATCTCTATGTAGATCAATCACTACCTGAATCGAAGGGTTTTCCTCGAGGATTTTCTGCACATTTGGTGCCGCCACAGAATATGCCCGGTCACGGTTTCCGACATCATACTTTCCCTTGTGATGCAAAACATTAAAACCTTTTTCTTCGAGCAATTCCGTCAACCGGTCCCCCACACCAATCACAGAAGTCTTTGCGTCTCCCGCCTTAGAGTCTTTATATCCTTCCTGGGAATGGGTATGATAAATCAATATCTGAGGGCTACCGCCACTGATATCAATTTTCATATTTTCCGAGAGCAATGCATCGGCATTCAACTGATCTTTGCTGATTGTTGTCGTATTATCCACCTGATAAAATGTCTGACGCAAATAATCAAAATCCTGTAGTTTTTTACGATTGATTTTTTCTTTTTTCCCCTTGTCCTTTCCTTTCTTTTTCTTATTCTTTTTTCCAGTCTCGTCCACTTTTGCAGTTTGCGAAACATTCTCCTGCTTTTTCTCGGAATCTGCCTGTATAGTTTTTTCCTTGTCTATCGCCTGCTGATTTTCGGTAAATATCTGTTTCGCCTGTTCATTTTCCTGTGCTGCAAGATTCTCGCAGGCAAGCACGCCCTCTGCCTGCGACTCATACCACAATACCTCTTCGTTATATGCAATCGCCGGATATATACTGGCCGTCACATCCCGATACACCCCCGGCACACCTTCTTTTTGAGAACTGATCAGCGCCGGGGCATAAAGATTTAGAACTCCGTTATAAAACTTTATGGACAGATTCTGTCCCATGCTTTCTAACATTCCGTCTGCATGACGACAGAAGAAATTTCCGATCACAGAAATACTTATTATAACAACAAAAAACAGAATGCACTGTCCTCCCCGTACTCTGGACTTTTTCAAATTATCACCACCTCGAAAAATTATATGCCTGCATTTTCCTCCTTATTCCCCAGCAATGCAATATTGAGCCCTTCCGATAAAAGGAAGCTCAGTTGCTTAATCGATTCATCGATATTCTTTGGCGTAACAAAGAGTTCATTTAATTTTGGTGACAAAAGCCCCTGTGCCAGTTCCTGTCTCTGCTGCTCATCGAGTTTTTCCAGATCCTGACAGGATGATGCCTCCGCTTCGATCAGTTCACTCATTGCATCGGCAACGATTGTAGCCGCATTGACAACGGTCGGCACACCAAGCGATATGACCGGAAGTCCAAGGCTTTGTTCATTGATGGCATTTCTGTGATTTCCAATACCGCTTCCCGGTGTGATTCCTGTATCCGTCAGCTGAATGGTTCTTCCTAGGCGTTTAACATTTCGCGCTGCCAGCGCATCCACTGTAACGATCAGTTCCGGCTGTGTCTCCTTTACGATTCCCTTTAGAATTTCTACACACTCCATACCTGTCTGTGCCATCACTCCCGGCACAATACCACTGATTCTGCTGACATTTTCATCCGAAAAAGCATAACGTCCAAATTCTTTCATGATATGACGCGTGATAAACATATTATCAACCACCTTCGGTCCTAAAGCATCCGGTGTCACCTCCCGGTTTCCCAGTCCCACCACAAGCACAGAGACATCGATTCCCGTTTCCATATTTTCACTTACTTTTGGAAATTTACTTTTTGGAAGCATATTGCGCAAAATCTGCGCCAGTTCCATCGAAATATCCCTGTGATATCCGGCATCTTCCTCGATCATCTCCGGTGCCTCAATCGTCACATACGTTCCTTTCGGTCGTCCCATGGCTTTTGCTGCATTTTCCGTATCAATAACAACCGTACTGACCACAATTCCATTTTTCTTTTTTTCTTCGAGAAAGCGGATTCCCCTTATATTTCCTCTGTCCTTTTTCAAACGCTCCTGCGATTCCAATGCCAGATCGGTACGAATCAGATAACTTTCCATCAATGCGCATTCCCTCCTTTTATCAAGATAAGCAGATATCGCCTGTCTGTTTCCAAATATAACGTAATTTTTCCCAATTTTTTTCAGAATATGTATTGACAGCAAGACAAGGTTGGCATATTATATTCTAGTATGTTTGCGATGGAGCGTCCGTGTCTGTTTCACCGCATAATATTTGTTATTTAACATTACTTAAAACGATTATATTTGAATTTGGAGGTGTACAGATTGGCTAACATTAAATCTGCTAAGAAGAGAATTTTAGTTACTCAGACAAAGACTGCAAAGAATAAGGCTGTTCGTTCAGAAGTTAAGACAGCAATCAAGAAGGTAGAGGCTGCTGTTGCTGCAAACGATAAGGCTGCTGCAGAAGCTGCATTCAAGAATGCTTCTTCCGTTATCGAGAGCGCATGTTCTAAGGGAATTTACCACAAGAACAATGCAGCTCGCAAAGTTTCCCGTTTAGCAAAATTAGTAAACGGTGTTGCTTAATTTGTTTTAACTATAATCACCCTATAAATATAAAAGCACTCAGTACCGTCATGCTGAGTGCTTTTTTGTTGTATAAAAATTTCTTTTGGAATCTGAATCGTTACAAACAACTAATTCTTTCTGCTATATGCCACAATAAACAATTCCACCGCCATCTGGTCATTCATATGTCCGGTTTTTACCGCAGTCTCATACTCTACCCCATCCTTTATCGCCTGTTTCAACTGTTCTAACGTAAATGACCGACACTGTGCCTGATATTTGCGGACCGCCCACTCCGGGCATCCGGCTTTGGACGCAATTTCTTTGTTGGCAAATCCCTGATTGGACATGGACTTTACGATCATAAGCCGCTGAAACTGATTGGAGATCAGATAAAGGATACGCATCGGTGCTTCTTTCAACGCCAGAAGATCATAATACAAATCAAGTGCACGTTTCTGCTGATGCGCTGCAACCGCATCGACCATATCAAAGATTTTATTCTCCGTCTGTTCCGTTGTGACAGCTTCCACATCTGTCACATCAATGTATTCTTTGTCCAGGGTATAACAGAGCAGCTTTTCTAATTCCTTATCTATGTTCTCCATATCCGTTCCTGTTTTCTGAACGAACAGCGCATAGGCATCCCCTGTAATATTTTTTCCGTTCCTGCGGATGCGGCCATTGATCCAACGCGCCAATGTCTCATCCGTCTGTCGTTTGAATTCCACAACACTTCCGATTTTGTTGACCACTTTGTACATTTTTGTCTTTTTATCTACTTCCTTTTCCACAAATACAAAGCAGGTTGTCTCCGGAACGGATGCCATATAATCCGCCAGTTCCTCCGCGCTCTTTTTGAACAGACCACTGTCCTCGATCAGAATCATACGACGGTCTGCAAAAAATGGCAGAGTCTCTGCCAGATCGATAATTTCCTTCTGATTGATATCATTGCCCTCAAAAGAAGAAAAATTCATCGTATCATCCTCGGCCACCATCGCTTTCTTTAACTTGTCACGATACTGGCGGATCAGATACTGCTCCTCTCCGTAGAGCAGATATACCTGTTTTAATTGTCCTGTTTTAATGTCGTTATCAATTGTTTTCATGCAATGATTATATAATAAACAGTTACAAAATTGCAAGCTGTCAAGGTGCCGTAACATAACCATCGCAGACCAGTTTTCCATCCACGATGCGCACACGAATCCTTCCATATTCTGTCGTACAGTAAAAAGCACTTCCACTCGCCCAGATGCGGTCACAAGCCTCCACACTCGGATGTCCATACCGGTTATTCTTTCCCGCCGATGCAACCGTAATCTGCGGATGCAGCACCTGCATCCATTCCTCTCCGTTCGAAAAGCGCGATCCATGGTGATTTGCTTTATAAATCTGTACATGTTCTATGCGTTTCCTCTCCAGAATTTTCTTTTCAATCTCTGATGAAATATCTCCGGCAAACAATGCTTTCACGCCACCTTCTTCATAGCAAAGCACCAGACATTGCTCATTGATATCCTCACATTGCACCATTGCCTGCGGATAGAGACATCGAATGGCTGCATTTTTACTGTATAAAGTTTCATCTGCTTCCATGTATTGCACGACCGTCCCTGCTTTTTCTGCCAGTTTTGCCAAACTTTTTGTTTTCTCTTTGCCCTTTACCGCCTCTGCAAATAGTAACCGCTCCACCGGATAACCGGATGCAAGCACTTCCTCGAGACCGGAAATATGATCTGCATCCGTATGACTGACAAACCAGCAGGAAATTTTACGAACGCCCTTTGCTTTCAGGAACGGAAGAATACGATATTGTCCTACATTTTTTACATTGGTGCTGCCACCATCCACGAACATTGCCACACCATCGCCCGTACACAGATAAATGCCATCTCCCTGCCCTACATCCAAAAAATCGATTTCAAAGTTCTTCTTCTGTGGCCAGGCCAACACAAGAAACAACATTGCAAACGGCACAAAAATATATACAGCTCCTGCCAATCTCTGTTTTGATTTTTTACATATATTCCACTTGCCTGCATTAGAATCGTTCATAAATTGCACTTTCCCATACTGCTCTTTTGCAAGCTTTGCTTCTGTAAATTGTAATCTCCGATACAACATAAACAAAATGACAGCAAGCCCTGTATAATATGTAATCATTTGACGCATGTCCGGCTTTCCAGTAATGTACTGTGCCCCAGGAAGTCCGACAAACAACCGGCACAGCTTCTCGTATCCCCACAGAATCCATCCGCAAGGCACAAGAATCCATTTTGCAATCCCATAAGAAAACAATCCACTGATTGCCCCCAAAACGCCCAGTTCCATCAGATATTTTACGAGTGCAAGAACAAACAGATTTAAAATCATCGCATAAACCGGTATCTCATAATAATGATATGCCACAAGCGGAAGCGTAAAAAGCTGGATGGACAGACTGATCCACAGTCCTTCTCTCTGTGCTTTCCACTTTTGTTTTAGAACATTTTCCGCTTCCGTCTTCTTCTTTTGTTTTCCAACACAAACCTTTACATATTTAAGGATAACTTCCTGTCCGGCGCCTACTCCCAACACCGCAGCTATGGAAAAAACAAATCCACTGTAGCCGATCAGAAACGGATTTTTCCACAACAATAAAAAAATCATAACTCCCAATGCACTGAGCATATCATAATTTTGCCCAAGCATATCTGCAATGAGATAAACACAAAGCATGCCTACTGCCCGAAGTGTTGATACACCGTTCCCCGTCATAATCGCGTATGAAATCATCACAGACGATGTAATCGTAGCAGACATCCAATAGCTACGACGTAGCCGATGGCGCAGAATCCGATACAGCCCCATACCAAGGAACGAAACATGTAACCCGGATATTGCAAGAATATGTGATATCCCGGCTTTCTGATACAGGCTTTTTACCTCGGCATCAAGCCCGCTTTTTTCACCGAGAATCATAGCAGAAAGGACACCTCCATCCTTCATGCAGCTTTCTATATTATTCTTCAGACGCTGCCGGATGTTCTCTAAAAACATGCGATACCTGTCCTCTTTTCCACGCACCGCAATCACCCGTTCCACCAAAATTCCAAAATCAATTTTCTGGCTTTGGTAAAACTGTCGCGCATCGAAAGCGCCCTCGTTCGTCGCAGCATCAAATAATGAAATTGTTCCCTCTACGATAAGGATTTGCCCGATGGAATATTCATCGGAAGAAACATATGCAATCGCATCATTTGTCTGCATATGTTGTCCAGACAGACTGATCGTACAGTCCGTTAGATAATAATAAAAACAACGCGTCTTTTCTTCCATACGCGTAACTCTCCCTGCAAGACGAACCTGATTTTCATCCTGCATCCTGCCCAGATAACTCTGGCGAAATGCACTTTCCCGGCACATACACAGTATGCCGAGAAAGAACAAAAGGGGAAGGCCTGCCGCAAACACTGCCTTTCGTATCCCCTTTTCTTTCCATGGCTTTGCATAGAAAATTAAAAATCCTGCGAGCAAAATAGCAGATTTCACTTCTCCTGACAGGATTCCCACGCAAAACATTGCTGCAAGCAAAAGAACCGGTCTTTTACTCACTGTGTAGAATCCACCTCTTCCTGCCCATTCTCTACAATACTCATATCTTCTTTATACATCGGTGCAAGATCGTACGTATACCGGCATTTTCCACTTGTATCACCATTGATGGAAATCTGTACCTTATCAATGCTCGACAATTCCGTCAGTGAATCTACGATTGAATACAATACGACCTGTTCAGAAATTTCCTGATTCTGATTCAGAAACGTCTCATCCATATTGACATAGCAGACACCATCCACGACCGTTATGGTAATCAGCTTGGTTCCGGTCGGAATGGTTGCCAGCTTCTTCTTTGTCTTTGGTCCTTCCATCAACTGTTCCATGACAAGTTTCTCAAGAGAAATATTGGAACTGTAATGAACCTCACGGGTTTCCGGAACAAGTTTCGTTCCATCCTTGCTCGAAAAATAAAGCGTCAGTGTTGTTTTCTGGCTGGAATTGATCTGTTCGCCCGGATTCTCCACAAAGCTGTCTTCACTCATGGAACCAACCGCATTCTTACTGCTGTTGACAAGAGGCTCCGACTCCACTGTAAACATGACATACGGATATTTCTTAATCTGTAACAGAGTCTTTACAATGGCTGCCCTTGTCAGTACTTCCTGCGTTGGACTCATATCGTAATACTCTTTGCTGAAATCGACCGTAATCTGATATGCCGCAGTACTTACGCCTAGAACTTTTACCTTATTTGGAATTGTCTGACGCAAAGAAGCATCCTGCGGCTGCTTTTTTAAGTCTTTCAAAAGTTTCTCTATTTTTTTATCCTCCTGCGAGGATTTTAACTCAACCTTCTCCGGTATGATTCTGGTAACATCTGCATTCAGATAAAATACCTGATACTCACCGGTCTTTTTCTCCTTACCACATGCACTCAGCAACATAAGTAAGCATACACACAGCAGGAGTATTGCACATATTTTCTTTTTCATAAGCATCTCCTACGCAATATAGTTCAAAGGAATGCGCACATCAAATGTGGTTCCCTCACCCAATACCGAATGTACTTTGATGGCACCCCTGTGCATCAAAATAGAATTACGTGTGATAGCAAGTCCAAGACCCGTTCCACCAATTTCACGGGAATGTGACTTATCTACACGATAGAATCTTTCATAAATATGTTCTAAGGATTCTTCCGGTATTCCAATTCCGGAATCCTCTACTTTCAGGTAAAAATACTGGTGATCCGCATTAAGAGAAACATGAACCCAGCCTTCTCCATTGTTACGGTTATATTTAATAGCATTTTCCACAAGGTTGGTAATTGCAAGTGTAATTTTCACTTCATCAACCTCCGCTGTAACCGGGCGGAAACTTTCAAGCACCAACTCTACTTTCTGCTTATCCGCAATTGGCTGTAAACGCTTTAGGATCTGCTCTAACAGTTCATTGACATTGACCGTCGTAACATTCAAATCTGCTGCAGACTTGTCCATTTTTACAAGAGAAAGCAGGTCATTAATAATCTTTGTCTCACGCTCAATCTCGTTCGTTATATCCTCCATGAATTCCTGATACAGCTCTACCGGTGCATCCGGCATCGTGTTGATGGAATCTGCCAATACTTTCATAGATGTCATTGGCGTCTTTAATTCATGGGACACATTTGAAACAAATTCCTGCCGGGAATCGTCCATAACTTTCATCCGGCCAAGCATCTGATTAAAGCGCTCACAAATCTGTGCCGTTTCCGTGTAATTATTGACCTGAAGACAATCATCTCCATATCCTTCCTTGATTGCACCGATTCCTTCCGAAATCTTTGCAAAAGGCTTCAGGAAATGCAACACCATAAGTACTCCAAAGAATACCATTGCAACTGCTACGATTACGACAATGATCGTTGCGATCTGACGCAGGTAGCCCTGATTGATCTGGATATTATCCGTAGATACGCTGATAAGCATTACACCAAGAATCTTGTCACTGCTGTCATTCGGATTACTGATTGGAATCGTCATCTCAATATAATGATTCTCCGAATCATAGTGTGTAATATCCTCTCCCCGGAAACTGCGAATTACTTCCTCCGCAATAATCATCTTATGATCATCAAGATTGTAAGTGTCACAATATACACGGAAATTACGGTCCACAATAATCACACGTCCATCGTAGATTGTTGTAAGCATATCAATCTGCGCCTGAATCGTGCTGGATTCCACCTGTTCATCCATATTTATATAATCACTGGTTGCTATCTGATTGGCCAGAATCTTGGCCTGACTTAGAATCTCGCTCTCGCGAATAGATACCGCCCTGGACTCATAAGAATTTAAAAGTCCAGCTGCCAAAATAAGGCTCGGTACAATCACAAGAACAAGAATGAAAAGAATCAATCGAAATTTTAAACTTTTTAAAAAGGAAAGTAACTGTTTATTCTTTCGCATGGGAAACCCTTTCTACTTCTGATTATAGTAGTATCCAACACCCCACTTGGTATGCACATACTTTGGCTCACTTGGATTTGCTTCGATCTTCTCACGCAGACGACGCACATGTACATCTACCGTCCGGACATCCCCCGGATAATCTTTTCCCCATACAAGTCCAAGCAGATCATCTCTGCTGTATACCTTATTTTCGTTCTTTACCAGAAGTTCCAGTAAATCGAACTCTTTGGCTGTCAGATTCACTTCCCTTCCAAGGATAAAGAGTCTGCGGCTGTCCATATCCAGTCGCAAATCACCCTTGTTAATTTCTGAACTGTTTACTTTCTTCTCTTTGTTACCGGAAGTCCGGCGCATAATTGCCTTGATGCGTGCCTTAACTTCCAGAATATTAAATGGCTTTGTGATATAGTCATCTGCACCGTACTCAAGTCCGAGAATTTTGTCCATATCATCGCCCTTTGCAGTCAGCATAACAATCGGCATATCAGAAAATTCACGTATCGCCTGACACACTTCGAATCCATCCATCTTTGGAAGCATGATATCCAAAAGAATCATATCATACTCGTTTGCTTTGGCCATAGCCAACGCTTCCTCTCCATCGTATGCACAGTCCACTTCCATTCCATCCTGTAACAAACTGAAACGGATTCCTTTTACAATTAACTTCTCATCGTCAACTACGAGAACTTTCTTTGCCATATTACACCTCAATCAACTGCTATATTGTCTTTCATTTTTTCAAAAAGCGCCGTCTTAATTCCCGAAACTTTCATAATGTCTTCCGGAGAAACAAATGTACCATGTTCCTCCCTATAAGAAATAATCGCTTCCGCGCGCGCCTGTCCGACGCCGGGAAGCTTCATAAGTTCCTCGATTCCCGCTGTGTTGATGTGGACCTTGTCATCCTGCACCTGTGAAGCATGCCCATCCCCACTGTCCGCAGATTCAACAGCATCCGCTTCCTCTTTGGTTGGGATGGTGTACATGTTTCCATCGGTAAGTTTCTCCGCAAGATTCCAGGCATTTCTGCTGGCGGACTTTTTAAATCCTCCCGCCGCTTCTATTGCATCTGCAATCCGAAGTCCGTCCTCTAACGTATAGACACCCGGATGTCGGACCGCTCCACATACATAGACCGTAACCGTTAGCTCCGTTTCTGTTGTCTTATCGGCCGGTTGCTGCATATCACAGATATCCTGCTGGCTCTCTTCCTCCAGATAAACATCGGTATCCCTGCCGGATCCACATCCGGTAAGGATTCCTATACACATCAGAATCATCAAACACTTTTTGCCAATATATCTCATATTTTTCCTTTCCTTAATTAATTCAGAAAGGAGTCTCAATGCATTCTCTATTTTAACGACTTTTTACATTTATTACAAGTATATTTCGCTGGCAAATGAAAAATCTATGCTTTTATGCCTCTTTTACAGCAAGAAGTGCTTTTTCCAGTTTTACAATCATTTCATCCACATGCTGCTTTTCGATCACAAGCGGTGGAACAAAACGAAGTACATCTGCTCCAGCAGTGATTACAATCAAGCCCTGCTCCAAAGCTTTTGCCGAAACCTGTCCAACCGGAAGGGTACATACCAATCCCTGCATGAGACCTTTTCCTCTTCTTGCGGTAAGGAAATCATATTTTGCCACAAGTTCATCTAATTTCTGTTCCAGATATGGCGCTACAGTATTGACATTGTCAAGTACCTTCTGCTTTTCAAACAGATCAAACACGGTAGATACAGCTGCTCCAACAAACGGATTTCCACCGTATGTTGTTCCGTGATCTCCAGGTGCTAATGACTTGTCTGCCACCTTCTGTGTCATGAAAAACGCACCGACCGGAACACCACAGCCAAGTGCTTTTGCACAGGTCATAATATCCGGCTTCACGCCGTAATTCTGCCATGCGAACATCTTGCCGCTGCGTCCCATTCCACACTGAATTTCATCGAGGATCAGAAGAATATCGTTTTCATCACAAAGTTTGCGTACGCCTTCGATAAATGCCTGCTCAGCCGGATAAATTCCACCCTCACCCTGAATGGTCTCCATTAAGATTGCGCAGGTCTTGTCTGTCACAAGTTCTTTTACACTTTCGAGATTGTTGAATTCTGCAAATTTCACACCCGGCATCAATGGCTCAAATGGCTCCTGATAATGTGCATTACCTGTCACAGAAAGTGCACCGATACTTCTTCCATGGAAGGAGTGCTGCATCGCAATAATTTCATGTCCTGCATGACCATCTCTGGTATATGCATATTTCTTTGCAGCTTTGATTGCACCTTCAATTGCCTCTGTTCCACTGTTGGTAAAAAAGATACGATCCATCTGACTTGCTGCAAGCGCTTTCTTTGCAGCCTCAATCGTTGGAACATTGTAATACAGATTGGATGTATGAAGCAGCTTATCGATCTGTGCTTTCAATGCATCATTGTATTCCCTGTTACCATATCCGAGTGCACATACGGCGATACCCGCTGCAAAATCGAGATATTCCTTTCCGTCCGTATCATAAAGGTGAACACCCTCTCCATGATCTAACACCAGTGAAAAACGATTATATGTATGCAAAAGCTCCTGCTCTGCGGTATTGATATATTCCTGTTTGTTCATTTCCTTATCCTCTTTCATTTGAACATCCGCCCATACAAAATTTGCTTTCAGCAAATGGGCTGATGATTGTAATGCATCAAAGATGCATTGCCCCTACATATCAAGTTTTTATGCCTGTTCGTTGTAAAAACGGCCCTCTCCATCTCCGAGAATTGCTGTACCGATTCCCTTATTGGTAAAGATTTCAAGAAGCAGACAATGTGCGATTCTTCCGTCCAGAATATGTACGCGGGATACGCCATTTTCAATTGCATCAATGCAATTGTTTAACTTAGGAAGCATTCCGCCACCGATAAATCCATCTGTGATCAGCTTTCTTGCCTCAGAAACTGTCAGCTCGGAAATCAGTGTAGACTTGTCTTCCGGATCTTTGTATACACCTTCGATATCCGTAAGAAAAGCGAGCTTTTCTGCAGATACGGCACGTGCAATCGCACACGCTGCATCATCCGCATTGATATTGTATGTATCATAGTTGTCATCCATACCAATTGGACATATAATTGGAAGATAATCATTTTCTAACAGATCATAAAGAATCTTGGGATTTACTTCTTTTACTTCGCCTACAAATCCGATATCCTGACCATTGGATAATTTCTTGTCGACCTTAAGGAGACCGCCATCCTTTCCACTGATACCGACAGAACGTACACCAAGTTCCTGTACCATTTTTACAAGTGACTTGTTGACACGGTTCAATACCATTTCAGCAATTTCCATTGTCGGCTCATCGGTTTTACGAAGTCCATTGATAAACTCCGGCTCCATGCCTGCCTTTGCAACCCATTTGCTGATTTCCTTGCCACCGCCATGCACAATGATCGGTTTGAAACCAACCAGCTTAAGCAATGTAACGTCCTGAATTACATGTTCTTTTAATTCTTCGTCAACCATGGCAGATCCGCCATATTTTACTACAATAATTTTTCTGTTAAAACGCTGAATGTATGGCAAAGCCTCAATCAGTACCTGTGCTTTTTCCATTACTGCGTCCATATTCTGCTCGTTCATAATTCTCCTCGCTTTTCCTGTCGTATCCATCTTACTGATTGAACCTTGTAATATTTGCCTCGTTCAACGTAAAATCATAATAATTTAAGTCCTCACGGAAATCCCATCCGGCTTCCTTCCAGAAATGATTTCCAAGTTCATTGCTCTTGAATGCGATCAGGCAGACTTTGTTAATTTTTTCTTCCTGCAGCGCACGCATGCATGCAACCGCCATGCTCTTACCGATGCCGTGTTTTCTGTAATTTTCATGCACACATACATGATACAGACAACCTCTGCGTCCATCATGTCCGCACAGGATTGCTCCGACAATTTTGCCCTCTGCCACTGCCACCATACTGGTCGTAGGATTTCTCTTCAAAAAGCGTTCCACACCTTCTCTGGAATCATCGATGGAACGGATTCCGAAACCGTGAATCTGCATCCACAGTGCATATACCTCGTCATAGTCATCCAGTGTCATCGGTCGAATTTTATACTCTAAATCATTCATTGTTCACCTCATTATATAGAACACATTGCATGAAAATTCCGCTTCGCGGAAGCAATGTGCGTAGGAAATGCATCTTACGATGCATTTCAATTGATGCATTTCAATCAATTAAGGAAACATCGGAACCATCTTCAAGCCTTCTGCTTCATCAAGTCCAAAGAGTAAATTCATATTCTGTACTGCCTGTCCTGCTGCGCCTTTTACAAGGTTATCCAAAGCCCCCATCATAACGATTCTTCCGGTACGCTCATCAATTACAAAATTGACATCGACATAATTGCTTCCCTCAACCCACTTTGTCTCAGGGCATACGCCTTTTTTCAATACACGGACAAAACGTTCCTTTGCATAATATTTATCATATACAGCCTTAATCTCTTCATAAGTCGGATATGTTCCGTCTGCTTTCTTATTCAATGTTGCGTACTCTGTTGCAAGAATACCACGGTTCATCGGAACAAGATGCGGGGTAAAATTAATCATGATTTCTTTGCCTGCTGCATATCCTAACTGTTCCTCGATCTCCGGTGTATGTCTGTGTGTTGTCACACCATAAGCTTTCATGCTCTCATTTACTTCACAGAAAAGATTCGGTGTCTTGGCTCCCCTTCCGGCTCCGGAAGTTCCGGACTTTGCATCAATGATCAAGGTATCCGGATCAATGATTCCTTCCTTTACCAATGGATAAGCAGTCAGAATCGAACATGTTGTATAACAACCCGGATTAGCGATGAGTCTTGTATTTTTTGTCACCTTATCTCTATTGATCTCACATAATCCGTATACGGCTTCTTCAATAAACTGCGGACTCTTGTGCTCGATCTTGTACCACTTCTCATAGGTAGCAACATCCTTGATTCGGAAATCGGCACTCAGATCTACAATCTTTACTTTGCTTAAGATTTCCTCGCTCAATACACCTGCTAAAAATCCCTGTGGTGTTGCAGTAAAAATCACATCCACCTGGGAAGCAAGTTCATCCATGTTGTCATCCAGACACTTTGCATCTACGATTTCAAAAAAATTCTGATATACATCTGCATAATTCTGATCGATGTAGCTTCGTGATCCAAACCACTTAATCTCCGCTTCTTTATGATTCATTAAAATGCGTACCAGCTCAGCGCCTGCATAACCGGTAGCTCCGATAATACCTACTTTAATCATGTGTTTCTTCCTTTTCTTCTATATAATATGATATGAGGGTCAAAAGGTATTTTGCCCCTCATTTATGATTAATCAGATTACTACATGCTACGCATTCCCGTAATCTGACTCCACCTCGAAATCCGCTAATTTCCTGCGTCCCCGCAGCAAATTGCTACTTTCTCGGTGTAGTGCGGGTCACTAAGGTATACATCGAATTGCATGCAAGCATGCATCGATGATACCTTTTGACCCTTTAATCATAATATACGAACTGCTGCGTTCCTATACAAAACAGGCAATTCTTTTCGCTTCATATATAATAGTACTTCTTTCCTCATCCGTAAATAGCAAATATTCACAAATTTATGAATATTTATACACATTTATGTATATTTTTTCACTTGCTTATCGTTTTGGAATGTTGTATAGTATGAATAGTTTAAAAAACACAAGAACATAAAGAGAGGATATGAACTTATGAAGGAAAAAGTTGTATTAGCTTATTCAGGTGGTCTTGATACTACCGCTATTATCCCTTGGTTAAAGGAGACTTATGATTACGACGTTGTCTGCTGCTGTATCAATTGCGGACAGGGCGAAGAATTAGACGGACTCGAAGAGAGAGCCAAATTATCCGGCGCTACAAAATTATATATCGAAGATATCACCGATGAATTCTGTGATGATTATATCATCCCTTGTGTACAGGCTGGTGCTGTATACGAGCACAAATACTTATTAGGAACTGCTATGGCACGTCCTGGTATTGCAAAGAAGTTAGTTGAAATTGCCAGAAAAGAAAACGCTGTTGCAATCTGCCACGGTGCTACCGGTAAAGGAAATGACCAGATTCGTTTCGAGCTTGGTATCAAAGCACTTGCTCCAGATATCAAGATCATCGCTCCATGGCGTGATGACAAGTGGCAGATGGATTCCCGTGAGGCAGAGATTGAGTACTGCAAGGCACATGGCATCGATCTTCCATTCGGAACCGATCAGAGTTACAGCCGTGACCGTAACTTATGGCACATCAGCCACGAAGGTCTGGAGCTGGAAAGCCCTGCTAACGAGCCAAACTATGATCACCTTCTTGTTCTCGGTGTTTCTCCTGAGAAAGCTCCAGATGAAGGCGAATATGTAACTATGACTTTTGAGAAAGGTGTTCCTACCTCTGTAAACGGAAAGAAAATGAAAGTTTCTGATATCATCCGTGAACTGAACCGTCTCGGCGGAAAGCATGGTGTCGGTATCATCGATATCGTTGAGAACCGTGTAGTTGGTATGAAGTCCCGTGGTGTCTATGAGACTCCTGGTGGAACCATCCTTATGGAGGCACATGATCAGCTCGAGGAGCTTGTTCTTGACCGTGATACATTATCTGCAAAGAAAGAGATGGGCAACCGTCTGGCAAATGTTGTATATGAAGGAAAATGGTTTACACCACTTCGTGAGGCTATCCAGGCATTTGTTACTTCTACGCAGGAATATGTAACTGGTGAAGTAAAATTCAAGCTCTACAAGGGTAACATCATCAAAGCCGGTACAACTTCTCCATATTCTCTTTACAGTGAGTCACTCGCAAGTTTCACAACTGGCGATCAGTATGACCACCATGATGCAGATGGTTTCATTACATTATTTGGACTTCCACTGAAAGTTCGTGCAATGATGAAACAGAACATCAAAAATAATGGATTAGATAAGTAATTCGCTTTTATTGATTAAAGAACGAAAGAGGGCAGAATACTTTCTTTTATCAAAAAAGAAGTATTGCGCCCTCTTTCTGGCTTTATTAAAGCTCATTTCTTGTGGATATGTACCTATTCAGAATTCAGAAATTTTATTAATTTTTCAGGTGCGAAGTTGTTTCTTTGACATTCCTTTGAATTTATGTAAGGCTAAGATATTGTTTACATTTTCTACGACTTTTGGATTGACCAGTATATAAATCACGCTGATGCTCAGACAGATTAATACAAACAGTGTAAACCAACCCCATTCACCGAGATAATCATAGATTCCAGCAAACATGAGGACATCTCTTAAGATACGATGCAACATGTATATTGGCATTGTATTCTGTCCAATAAAGGACAATTTTGTTTTTTCTCTTGGTACAAAGAACATGATTGCCCACGAAATCAGAAATGCTGCCCCCATCAATGAGAATCGTACGAACGGTCCTTCCATCAGGTGATCCAGTTCATGATAGGATATATTTTCATACACCATTCCAAGTTCATCTTTCATTTTTCCACCGAACAACAGTACCACAGCACAAATGGATGCTGCTGCCGGCACGACAAGTCTCCGATACGATGGGCGCAATGCCTTTTCCAACACAGGCTGTTCCATATAATATCCAATATAGAAAAACGGACCAAACACCAATATACGTGACAGGCACAGGAAATCACCAACATTTTTAAAATAGCCTGCTACCAGAGCCAATCCGATATTCACAAGAATGACCGGAAGCGGTCTGCATCTGCGAATCAAAGGTATTGTAAGATACCATACGATCATGGCGAACAGATACCATGGAGCTCCGCTTTGGGAAAAGAAATTAATCTCCACGAAATCTTCAAATCCACAGATCGCATATACAATCTGAATGGCTATGACGAACAATACATATGCTTTGATCAGATACAGTATCTTTTTAAAATTATACTGTCCGTTTTTATATATCTTTTTTGCAAAATAACCGGAAACAAACACAAAGAGCGGCATATGAAATATATAAATCAGACGTTTTACCACAACAAGCGGATTGTCTCCGTGAATCGGCAGCAGGAAATGTCCCAATACTACCAGAAATATTAATACTGTTTTTAAATTGTCAAAAAAATAATCTCTCTCTTTTGTCATGCTCTCACTCCTGCTCTGAAACAACTTTCCGTATTATAGTCCCTTCGACAGATTTTGGCAACATTTTGGCTTTTTCTCTACTTAATGACGAATAATGCTTTCTTTTGCTTTTAAATTTTGTCACTTTTTTAACTGCCAAATTTCATGAATTATCAATACAAAAGTCACAATTATATGTTAGAATAGAGGCGTCTGAAAATGCAGGAGGTTTCGGATTTCGAAAAGTTAAAAACTTTAGCGCTACGCATCAGCAGGGGAAGCCTGTTGGTTCACGAGGTATCAGGTCGTCGAAAATTCAGCGGATGCCTGGTCGTAGATACGGACTGCGTAATATAACTACAAATATGATGGAGACGTCAAAACAAAAGGTTATAATCCGTAAATGAATAATGAATTGAATAATGGAGGTTCACTATGTGTGGAATTATAGGTTTTACTGGTAATATAAAGGCACAGGACATTTTACTGACAGGATTGGAGAAATTAGAGTACCGTGGCTACGACAGTGCCGGAATCGCTTACTTTAAGGAGAACGGAAAAATTTCGATTCGAAAGACAGCCGGAAAAGTAAAAGATTTACGTGCGATCTGTGATGATAACGATGCGACCTGCGGTATCGGTCATACCCGCTGGGCAACGCACGGTGGCGTAACCAATGCCAATGCACATCCTCACAAATCCGGAAATGTTGCTTTGATTCACAACGGAATCATTGAGAATTATCACGAACTTGCAACAACATACGATCTGGAGGATCGTCTGATTTCCGAGACGGACACCGAAGTTGCTGCTGCGCTTTTTGACAAATTCTACGATGGAGAGAATCCTATTGAAGCGATCAAGGAAGTGATTCCTCTTCTGAAAGGTTCTTTCGCGTTCTGTATTATGTTCGAAAATCGTCCGGGTGTTATCTATGCAGTCCGCAATGTCAGCCCAATGGTTGCTGCAACCAGCAAAGAAGGTTCCTTTATTGCATCCGATCTGACCGCATTTATCGAGTACAGCAAACGCTATTTTATTGTCCCGGAATATGCGATCCTGACAATGGAAGCTGACAATATCACCTTACAGGATCTCAATGGAAACGAAATCGAACCGGAATTTTTAGAGGTTGACTGGGATATGACTGCCGCACAGAAAGAAGGCTACCCTACTTTCATGCTCAAGGAAATCAATGAGCAGCCAGCAGCAATCAACCGTACCATCATGCCACGTATCAAAGATGGCTTACCAAGTTTTGAAGAAGATGGTATTCCGGATTCTTTCTTTGCAGACTGCAATGATATTACCATCGTTGCCTGTGGTACTGCTATGTATGCCGGAATGGTCGGCAAGACATTGATGCAGGATATTCTTGGAATTCCGGTCACTGTTGCTATCGCATCTGAATTCCGTTACGAGCGTCCGGTCATCACTGACAAAAGTGTTGTCATCGTTGTCTCACAGTCCGGAGAGACTATCGATACACTTGAAGCACTGCGTCTTGCAAAGACAAAAACAAATAAGACACTTTCCATTGTAAACGTGAAAGGATCTTCCATTGCCAGAGAAAGTAACTACGTGTTATATACACATGCCGGTCCTGAGATTGCCGTTGCAAGTACCAAAGCATACACCGTTCAGGCAGCTGCATTCTATCTTCTGACCTGCAAACTTGCGCTGGTTCAGAATACAATGAGCGAGGCAGATGCCCGCACATTTATCCGTAATCTGGAAAATGTCAGCGACAACATCTCAGAAGTATTAAAGCTTTCCGATAAGGTAGAACAGTTGACAAAGCGTATGCTCAACGCTTCCCATACATTCTTTATCGGCCGTGGAAGCGACTACACTCTTTCTATGGAAGGTGCATTAAAGTTAAAGGAAATTTCTTATATTCATGCAGAAGCTTATGCTGCCGGCGAGTTAAAGCATGGAACAATCGCGCTCATCAGCGAAGGCGTTCCTGTTATTGCACTTGCAACACAAAGCCATGTATATAACAAAGTTATTTCCAATATCCGTGAGGTAAAAGCAAGAGGTGCATACGTTATCCTGCTTAGCATGGATGAGAAAATCACAGATGCGACTATCTGCGATACACATATTTCTCTTCCAAAAGTTCCGGAACAGTTTGCTGTATTTGAGGCAGTTGTCATTCTTCAGATGATTGCTTACTTTACATCAACCGGTAAGGGTCTCAACGCAGATCAGCCAAGAAACCTTGCAAAATCTGTTACCGTAGAATAAAATGTAAACGTAAAATAAAAGCATTCTGAGGCACATGCGAAAGCATGTGTCTCTTTTGACAAATTCACAACGAAAGGGGATTTATTCTTATGAAAAATATGAAAAAAATTTTAGTAAGCACAGCACTTGCACTCTCGCTTCTGCTCCCGCAGAATATATCTGCGGCAGTCACTCCGATAAATACAACGACCATCACAAGCATTGTCGATGTCTCGAGTGTGCCGGCTTCCTCTTCCTACGCGGTACCTACCGGGGAATATACAAATGTTGTATCTTTTTCCATCACTCTGCCATCCTATGTCTATGTTTCTGCCTTTTCAACCGTGAAATCTACTTATCTGAATGGAGGAAATATCGATATTTTTGCAGTCTATTCGGATGAAGGCTGTACCAGACCGATCGCAGGCGACAGTTCCAGTAAAGTAGATGCCAATAAAAGAACTGACAAATACCTTTGTCTTGAAGCAGGAACTTATTACATAAAATTCGGCAAAAACCCGGGAGCACTTCTGAATGATAAAAGTTCCGGTACCTTCACACTCTCCGTTGGTGCCCAGCCTTTGGATGTCACCGTATCCAAAAACGCCTCTTTGGATACCGCACAAAAAATAGCCACAGATACGCTGCAGACAAGCCTTTTATCGAATGGCACCCGCAGCCTGTGGGTTACTTTCAAAGTACCATCCAAGACAACGGCAAGTATCCAGACTTCTCTTGCCAATCCATTAAGTAGCGACAAAATGCCTTGCGTGGAATCTGCCGTGACCTTATATGATGCAAACTATAAAGTGATCAAAGACTGGAACATTCCAAACCGTTACTATGAGACTTCCAATTCCGGTTCTTTATCCCTTGCCGGCGGAACCTATTACCTGAAAGTATCCGGTGACGAGCATTATCTCATCAATAAATACGGCGATGTATTAAGGGAAAATACAGAAGCAAACTTTGGTATCGTAAACATGAAAATTACGACCCTGAAAAAGACATCCATTTCCAAACTTACCAATGTGAAAGGGAAGAAAGCAAAAGTTTCTTATAAAAAAGCAGCCAATGCAAAGGGATATGAGGTTCAATACTCGACAAGCAAAAAATTTTCGCAAAATGTGAAGACCAAAAATGCCGGTGCTAAGACTAGTATTATGCTGTCGAAGCTGACAAAAAAGAAGACTTATTATGTGCGTGTACGTGCATATACCATGGATGGGAATGGACAAAAGGAGCTCATTTCTGCATGGAGTGCTACGAAAAAAGTAACCATTAAAAAGTAAAAAAGTGGAAGGCGCCTGTCTATAACTCATGCGCCTTCCACTTTTTTTATATTTTATTCGCCAAGTCCACTTTCAATCAGGTCAACCAATGTCTTTAAGTCGGCCTCTTCATTTTCTCCATCACAGCGAACTTCCACTTCCGTTCCACATTTGATTCCGGCCGCCATAATGTTTAAAATACTTTTCACTGTGACCGTGCGGTCTCCCACAACCATTGTAACATCGGATTTGCATTTTCCTGCCTCTTTTGCCAATACACCTGCTGGTCTTGCGTGAAGACCGGACGCATTCTTTATAACAATTTTCTGTGATACCATAGTATTCTCCTCCTGTATGTTCAAAATTTTCCAAATTGTTTGTCAGATTTTCTTCTGCGTAATTTTGCTTCAATTTTGTTTTCGTCGCTCTATTATTAGATTTCTACCCCGAAATGCTCAAACAGAATTTTCTCTGCCTTTGCACTCCACATACCACGGTTTTCTTTGCATGCTGCATCAAGTTTTGCAAACAATGGATCTGTTTTTCCCAGTTCCTCGAAATCATCAATTGCAGTGAGTGGCATATCAAACTGTGTATAGGTCAGTTTCTTTCCACCCGGAATCTTTGGTAAGTTTAATGTCGTATCGATGATACTGTTGATTCCTCCGACATGTGTTACCATAACGGCCGGCTCAATCTTTCCAGCTGCTGCAAGCTTATTTGCCTCGATGAGATCATCATTATTTCCGCCGGTTGTACCTAAAATATGGGTACTTGTATAATGTGAATTGTAAAGATTGATTTCTGCCTTAAACTGATTATCTGTCGGTCCTGCGAAGAAGTTCATGCAGCCGTCGAATGCAAGAAGGCGGTCTCCCAACTCTGCAACCTGCTTGTTTGGAACATATACGAATACATCATCATAGCCGTGGCCTTCGGTCAGTGCCATCAATCCTTCATACTCGTCATCCATTGCTGCGGTATTTGCATAGATCAGTTCTACACCATTTGCTGCTGCCTGCTCCGGTGTGATCATTTTCTTTGCACGTGCGATACGGTCATCACTGATATCGGTAACAACAATGCGTTTTGGACGATTCTCGAACTGGATACCATAACTTACCGCACCTAATCCCATCGGTCCGCATCCACCCATAATCAGGATATTTCCACCTTCTTTTGTTCCCATGGTATGCTCATAATTTTTCTTGTTTGTGTGGTAATTTGCATGATATCCACCGATAATGCAGCTCATTGGCTCACCAAGAGATGCTTCAAAAAAACTGTCTCCATCATAGTTCATCAGGCATCCAAGCTCCATAACTTCGTGTGGGATAATGCAGTAAGTACATGCACCACCAAAGTACTCATAAGAATATCCTGGAGATGCAAGACTTCCCTTGTAATTTAATGCCGGCTGCTGTGCAAATCTCTGTCCCGGCTTGAACTGATCCTGCCATTTTGCACCTACTTTTACGATCACACCGGCAAATTCGTGTCCGATAATAATCGGATTTGTATCAATATTCTGTGGTGCTCTCTTATGCTTTTTGCCCTGCTCCACCAGTTTATAGGTTGACATGCAGATACTGTCACTCATGATCTTTACGAGGATCTCATCATCCTTAATCTCCGGTAATTCAAACTCCTCTAATCTTAAATCTCTTGTTCCATACATTCTGACTGCTTTTGTTTTCATAGTATTTATCCTCCATTATCTTATTTTCATGTGCTATATTTTTAAAACATTTTATCTACTGAATTTCTTCCATTACTACAGAACCGATCAGTTCATCGACCACTTCTCTTGTTGGCGGTTTGGTTCCGATGGTTGTAACTGCGCCAGCCGAAACTGCCATGCAAAGTTTCACGGTTTCTGTGGCATCAAGCTTGTTATCCCACGCATAAGACAATGCTGCCACCATGGCATCTCCCGCTCCGACTGTGGAATGCGCTTTTACGCGAAGTCCCGGACAATGTACCTGCAAATCCGGTCGAAGGAACATTGCTCCGCTTTTTCCCATGGATACAACCACGCTCTCGATGCCGGACTCCATAAGTTTCTTTGCGATCAGCAAAAGTTCCTGCTCGCTTGCTACATAATCCATTCCCGCATATTGTTCTAACTCTACACGGTTCGGTTTAATAATGTCCGGTCCTGCTGCCAGTGCCTGTGTAAAAAGCTCGCCGTCTGCGTCCAACAGAACTTTTGCACCTTTCTTATGTACCATCTCGATAATGCGCTTGTAGATGTCTTTCTCCACGCCCTGCGGCACGCTGCCTGCCAGAACAAAAAGCGTATCCTCTTTGGCATATCCTTCTAATTTTTCAAGCAGTGCCTTGAGATCGTCTTCCCCGATCACCGGACCAGGCTCATTTAATTCCGTCAGTTCTCCGGTCTTCTCGAACACTTTTGTGTTGGTACGTGTCTCGCCAGCCACCTTGATAAAATCACTTTCAATGTTCCATTCTTTCATGACATTCTGAATGATTTTTCCGGTGTTTCCTGCAACAAAGCCTGTCACAACGCTTTTTCCACCTAATTCATGGATGGTCTTGGAAACATTGATTCCTTTGCCACCGGCATCCAGTTCCACATGCTGGATACGGTTTAATCCGCCCCGTTCCAGATGTTCCACATCAATGGTCTTGTCAATTGCCGGATTCATGGTTACTGTTACGATCATCAGTCATTTCCTCCTTTTAAAATCTCATATACTTCCTGCGCACTTCCGTTTATGATGCGTTCCATATTTCCTTCTTCCAATGCCTGCTCTGCAATCACCGATAAAATCTGTAAATGTTCCTCTCCGACACCAGCGATGCCGACAACGACTTTTACTGTTTCACCGCCCCAGTCTGTTCCTTCCGGGAAAATCATGACTGCAATGCCGGAAGCTTTGATTTCCTTTTTTGCTTCCTCCACACCATGTGGTAAAGCGAGTTCGTTTCCCATGTAAGTGGAAAAACTTTCCTCTCTTTTTACCATGGCATCCACGTAGGATGGATTAACGTATCCGCTGTCCACAAGCATCTGTCCAACCTGGCGGATCACGTTTTCTTTTGTATCAGCCTTGCATCCGACTTTTACATTTTTCGGATATAACAAAGCAAGTTTCTTTTCTTCTTTCTTCGCTTTCTTTGAAAATAACATTGTGTTTTCCTCCTTTTGATGAAGCCTGATTGATTTGTTTTCTACCGCGGTTGTTTTTCGTATCTCTTTTCTATGGCTTAATTATATGCGCCGGAAACAGGCAATTTCAATTCAAAGAAGATGGGGTTTGGCGTCATCCGATAGTGACATTTTTGAGTTCTTGTAATACGAAATTCTTCATGATATGATATACTTAACTTTAGGAAAGAATGATGTTCACAAGGAGATCTGTATATGGTAAATCTGAATATTCCTGTCGGAGTTTCTGATTTTGAAAAGATAAGAGAAAATAACTACTACTATATCGATAAGACCGGTTTTATTGCCAGACTGCTGCAGATGAAATCAGCTGAAGTAACTTTAATTACACGTCCCCGGCGTTTTGGAAAAACACTGGGCATGCGTATGCTCGCAAGTTTTTTTGATATACGAAAAGACAGTCGAAGCATATTTGAAGGATTAGAAATTACCAGGGATACTGCTCTGTGTAAAGAATGGATGAATCAGTACCCTACACTATTTTTATCATTCAAAGATGTAGATGGTCTTACTTTTTCCAGCGCTTACGATATGTTAGTCTATACCATTGCCGATTTGTTCCAACAGCATCTTTATCTGTTAGAAAGCAATCATGTCAGCAGTTATGACAAAGAAATCATCCATCATATTGCAGAACGCAAAGCCGATGTCTCTGAAATCAAGCAAAGCCTTGTTCTGTTAACAAAAGCTTTGGCTTCTCATTATGAAAAACCTGTCATTCTATTGTTGGATGAATATGATGTACCAATTGCCAAAGCCAGTACCAACGGTTACTACGACCAGATGCTTGAAGTGATCAAAGGAATGCTCAGCACTGCATTAAAAGACAACGCTTCTCTCCGATTTGCTGTAATTACCGGGTGTCTGCGCATTGCCAAAGAAAGCATCTTCACCGGAACAAACAATTTCGTATCCGATACGATTGCGGATTGCCGTTTAAATGAATATTTTGGATTTACACAAAGGGATGTGGATCAGTTATTACATGATGCCTCTGCCACAGAACATGCCAAAGATATGAAATTCTGGTATGATGGCTACCATTTTGGAGATGTCGACGTATATTGTCCATGGGATGTCATGAATTATATGCGGGACCTGCAATATAATCCCCATGCGAAACCGGCAAGCTACTGGAAAAACACCAGTGATAATGCCATCATTCGCTCTTTTATTGATTATGCTGGAAATACAATCACACAGAAATTGGAAACCCTGCTTTCCGGCAAACACATTGTACAGCGGATTGACGAAAATCTTACCTACGATTATCTGCATTCCTCCGAAGATAATCTCTGGAGTATTCTTTATCTCACAGGTTATCTGACGAAAGCCCGCAATGCCGATCTGTCCGAACCTTTGCCAGACGGTGTATCTGCACTAATCATTCCGAACGCAGAAATTCAGGAAATATTTCAAACGACGATTTTGAACTGGTTTCAGGAAAGCGCCCAGACATGGAGTCGCAAAGCCCTGTTCGATGCTGTATGGAATCAGGATGTCGAGACAATCTCTTCCGAAATGACCAAATTATTGCGCAAAACGATAAGTTATCATGACTACAAAGAAGACTATTACCATGCTTTTCTGGCGGGTATCTTTGCCGGAGCCGGCTATATGGTAGATTCCAACAAAGAACACGGGGAAGGTCGCAGCGATGTGATTGTATATGACGCTCTCAACGGCCGCGTTGCTGTCTTTGAAGCCAAATTTGCAAAATCTCTCAATGATCTGGATGCTGCATGTGAAAAAGCCGTGCGCCAGATTGATGACCGCATGTATGCCAAATCCTTTGAAGATGATTATGATGAAGTAATCTGCTATGGGATTTCATTCTTTAAAAAACGTTGTGTTGTGAAGAAAAAATGATTTGAATTTTCATTATTCATTATAAAGACAGGGATTCAATGTCTGCTTTAAAGCACCAGGGTTCGTGTCGTGTCTTTTGCGCGCCGTTTGATCATCATACAAGCGTCGATTATCTAATTGGTCGCACTGACAAAACAAAACCATATCCAAACTCACGATTCACAAAATGAAACAAAACCGCCCTTGCCCGGGCGGTTTCTTCATTTCTGCTACAATTTATTCAGATACTGATTAAAAAATTTCCGCAACTGCTTCGACAGAGACTGCTCAACAATTCCCTTCTCCCCCTCTGCCATATCCATCAGGAAATCATAATCTTCGATCAGACTGCTGCTGATGAATCCTAGAATTTCACTGTTGATCTTTATGTTATCATCCACCGGAAGCAGCATGACAAATACCACATTAATTCCTTTAAAATACGGATCATGAAATGCTTTCTTGTCTTTGGTCAGCCAGACAGAAAAGCCCGGACGGGTAACTCCTTTCGTCCTTGTATGTAACAGGGCAAAGCCGAATTCCGCAAAAATCTGGCTTCCCAGTTTTTCTCTTTCCTCGATTGCCTCCTCAATCATTACCTGACGGTCACTGTACGGTGACATTTTCTCCGCGATTGCCTCCACGAGAGCCTCAAAAGAAATATCATTGCTGACCTTGTATACTTCCACATAACGCAGAATTGTCTTGATCTGCATTACCATGAGATTCACCTGTTCCAATTCTACATGAAACACGGTCTCCTCCTCTTCTTTCTTTGGAAGCCGCTCATAATAATAGATTTTCTGCCGGATGCGGTCCACATCTTCCTCACTGAGCAGCGGATTGACCGACAGAATATCTGCCTCCTCCCCATTCATGAGAATACTGCTGACGAAGAAATCTGTTTTGCTGATAATATACGGACTCAGATCGTTTTGTCCGTAGGTTTCCATATGGATGCGGTCCCGGAAAATCTTGTCCAGCTTGGAGAGCATCAGCCGGGAAATACCGATGCCGCTGGCACAGATGATACCTACATTGACAATTCTTACATTCTCGTGTTTTCCCTCCAGGCGTACCTGCGCCGCCCCGAAATGAATGGTCAGAAATCCGATTTCTTCCTCAGGCACCGGTTTTTGTACCCACTCGGACAAAACGGCTGCCGCACGCTTACTTTTTTCATAAATCTCCGGATAAGATTTCTTGATATCTTCCAGCACCGGATTTGCGATCTTCATGTCATATACGAGCCGGATAAATGTCGGCTGCAGATGTGCCAGAAGCCCCTGGATAAACTCACTGTCCTGCTTGAACGCATAGGCATACTGCTCATCATATGCGTTGATCATGCGATTGATCAGCGTGAGGAGTTCCTGCTTCTCCATCTCCACCGTCTTCTGACCGTTCCACTCGATATTCTGATGCTTGGCACCTTTCAGATGCAGGCAGATATATGCCGTCTCAATCGCCGGAATCTCCACAGAAAATTCTTCCGAAAGCTTCTGTGAAATCTGTTTTGCCAACGCATAATCTTCATCGCTTTCCATCTGTTTCTGCCACTCTTCCGGCTGATCCATAATATCATCTTTGAGAATACGGCTGATTGCGATTGAAATATGCAACACCAGTCCGGTATAGGAGCTTTCCGTCAAAGTGAGTACACGCTTGTCCTCCATGCCGGAAATACATTTTACCACCCGTTTTAAAATATCATCATTGAGCACCTGCCCAAGATTGCTTTTGTACAATGCCTCATCTACGGTGACATTGTTCACTTCATAGGCCTCTTTCAGCATCTTCGTGTCCAGGTTTTCCTCGATAAATGCCCGGATTGCCTTGCGGTAATCCTTCTCCGAACCACTGATTTCGATGCCGCTGCCGGGTTTGCGCACAATGCTCAGATGCTGTGCATTCAGCCAGCCTTCCACCGCCTCAAGATCACTGCTGATCGTAGCCTCGCTCACCTGAAACTGACTCGCATAATAAAACAGTTTCTTTAATCCTTTATCTTTTAATATTTCTAAAACCAGGCGTTTTCTGCGCTCCTCACGGTTGCTGACATCATAGCTGTCACTGCCTTTTAACTCTTCCAGCAGGCGCTTCTTTTCTTCCGGTGTTCCTTCGACCCAGACGCCTTTTCCGGTCTTTGATTCAAGCGTGACTTCATATCCCGGAAAATAGCTGATTCCTTCCATCTCCCGCTGCACGGTACGTTTGCTGACACCAACTTTCTCCGCCAGCTCCTTCACCGCCATCACCCGATCCTGTTCGAGCATGACCGTCAATATTCGTTTCAAGCGTGGTGTGACATTCACTGTGTGATATCCCCCTTCCGTAGTTTCTCGATCAATGCCAGATGTTCCGTCTGATTCAACAGACTTTCCATCGTAACAATATTTGAAAGATTACTTTCTTTCTGCAGGATTTCCAAAAACTCTCTCTGGCAGACGCCGATCGTCAGGTCCTCCGGTATCTGATCCACCGCATATGCCTCTGCCGTAATGCCATCCATTCCTTCTTCTTTTAATTTTCTTCGAAAAAGCGCTGCTCCCATAGCACTTGATCCGACACCTGCGTCACAGATAAATCCAATTTTTATTTCCAACATCTGTTTCTTCTCCTGTACCTCTTCTTTTTTCTCTTCCTGTGCAGATATCGCTGATTCTGTGCACCACTTTCCCTGCCTTTTCAAAATAAAAAAGGCAATCGCACAAGACACGGCAGTTGAGATTGCAACAGCAAACAGCGTCGTCAGCACATGATGTCCACTCATAAAAAGCACGGTAAGGATGCTGCCCGGCGATACCAGACCGGCCGATGCCACATGAAATACTGACATGCACAATGTTCCCGCCATGCCACCCGGAATGAGTGCCAGAAGAAGCCACAAATTCGCCAGCACTTCCGGAAAATAAATTTCATGGATACCTCCGATACATTCCACAAACATATATGCCGCATATTCTTTGCGCTTTTTCCGGTTCAATAACCATAGTGCAAGCAGCACACCAAGGCCCGGTCCCGGATTGGTTTCCAGAAGAAACAGCATCGAACTTCCGCTCTGTTCCGCCTGCTGCATCGCCAGCGGCAACAGGATTCCGTGATGAATACTGTTGTTTAAGAAAAATACCTTTGCCGGCTCAATCAATACACTCGTAAGACAGATCAGCTTGTGCGCAATCAGCCAGTCCACACCCATCATGATCACATGTGTGACCGCAGAAAGCACCGGCGTCAGCACATAATACGCTGCAATGGAAAATGCTGCACCAACGATAGCTGCCACGAGATTTCTCGTCAGCATCTCCATCCCCTGCACCGCTTTTCGCGTCAGCGGTTCTAATACATGTTTCCAAAGCAGACCGCAAATCGGTCCAAGAATCATCGCTCCGAGTATCGCACAGTTTTTGTCGGCGATCATTATCCCTGCCGCTGCCATCACTGCGATTGCACCGCCGGCATGATTGATTCCCGTCTTCGGCACATCCAGCCTTTTTTCATAGATCTGTCCCATATGATTGCCGGCCGCATATGCAATCAGTGCCGGAATCACATAAGAATATACAAACTGAGAAATGGCATATATATTCTCATTTGGTACCCATCCGTAATCCCCAAAGATTACGGACAGGATGCCAACAAAAATAAATATGCCAATCATATTGATCATGATATTACTGTAAAACTTCCCAAACTTATGAATTGCATTTCTCATAGTGTACCCCTGCACGGTATGTGTGCTTTTGTTCTATAATCATTCATATTATAACACAGGAAGTCTTTTGTTTTCAAAATTTTCCGCCTATTGTCTGATCGTTTTTAACTCTTCAATGAGTGTGTCATACTCCGGTGCGGCAAGGAAATTGGTAATCAGAATCAGTTTCGCATTTGGATTGCTGTGTGCTGCGCGTTCCCCAAGTTCCTCATGTGTAACTACAATGTTCACATCTGCCGGAATGGAAGACACCGGTGTATGGGATACCTCGATATCCGCAAGTCCTGCCTGTGTGATTTTTTTCTTTAATACGGTTGCGCCCATAGCACTTGACCCCATACCTGCATCACAGGCGAATGCGATCTTTAATGTTCCTGTCTTTGCGATTTCACCCTGTGCGGATGCCTGCTCAGACTTAATGCCCTTTGACTGATTTTTCATATCATCTTTCTTTGCAGTTGCCTCTTCCAAAGAGGTATCTTTACCTGCAAAACGCAAAATCAGAAGTGAAATAACAAAGGATACTACTGCTGAAATAAATACACCAAGAATCAGTCCCACATAGCAATGTCTCTCACACATCATCAGAATAGAGATGATACTTCCCGGAGATGCGGTACCGGTTAAACCTACGTTAAACATTGTAAATGTAAAGATTCCACTTGCACCACCTGCGATGACTGCCAGTAAAAGCAGCGGATTCATCAGAATATACGGAAAATAAATTTCGTGAATTCCACCGAGGAAATGGATGATCACTGCGCCCGGTGCAGAACTCTTTGCACTGCCTTTTCCTGCAATACAGTATGCCAAAAGCACGCCAAGTCCCGGTCCCGGATTTGCTTCAAGGAGCAAAAATACAGACTTTCCGACTTCCTTTACCTGCTGGATTCCCATTGGTGATAAGATGCCATGGTTGATTGCATTGTTTAAGAATAATACTTTGGCCGGCTCAATAAAAATACTTGCCAGAGGAAGCAGACCATGATCCACAAAAAATCCTACTCCCGCTTCCATCGCAGAATTTAAAACCGTAACTGCCGGAGCGATTAGATACATTGCTGCGCATGCAAGAATCGCACCGATAATTCCAAGGGAGAAGTTGTTGACTAACATCTCAAAGCCTGCTTTGATCTTTCCTTCTACCAGCTTGTCGAATTTCTTTAAAATCCATGCGGACAGTGGTCCCATAATCATTGCACCGATAAACATCGGGATGTCCGATCCGACAATCACTCCAAATGTTCCTATTGCACCGATGACACCGCCTCTGTGGTCTCCCACAACTTTACCACCTGTGTAACCGATCAAAAGAGGAAGCAGATATTTTGACATCGGGTCCACCAGCTGTGCCAGCGTCTCGTTTGGACACCATCCTGTGCTGATAAACAATGCCGTAATCAGTCCCCATGCAATAAATGCTCCAATGTTCGGCATCACCATTCCGCTTAAGGCTCTGCCAAAAAGTTGTACCTTTTCTTTCATTGATTTCACACCTCAACTTTCTTAATGATAAAAATGAATCGTTACAATCTGAGGTATGATTGGCCAATCAATCTCTTTGTTAGCTTTATTATAGCCAGAGAATACGCGCTTTTTCAACAAATACAAAAATGGTTTTGACGCCATCCATTAGTGACAGTCTTTATCTGGTCTTATAATTTTGTTCTATTTTGGCAATAGTAATATATCCAAATCTATACTATAATCATCCCTATCAAATTGATAGGAATACAAAACAACCTATTACGGAAAGAAAAGGAGATCAAAATGGAAAACAGATATGAGTTAAATAAAGAACTGGCACAAATGTTAAAAGGCGGCGTTATCATGGACGTTACCACACCGGAGCAGGCAAAGATTGCTGAGGAAGCAGGCGCATGTGCTGTCATGGCACTTGAGCGTATTCCGGCAGATATCCGTGCAGCCGGCGGTATATCCAGAATGAGCGATCCAAAAATGATCCAGGGAATCCAGAATGCTGTATCTATCCCGGTTATGGCCAAATGCCGTATCGGACATTTCGTAGAGGCACAGGTTCTTGAAGCAATTGAAATCGACTACATCGACGAAAGTGAAGTACTCTCTCCAGCCGATGATGTTTACCATATCAACAAGAAAAATTTTAAAGTTCCATTTGTATGTGGTGCCAAAGATTTAGGAGAAGCATTAAGACGAATCAACGAAGGTGCTTCCATGATCCGTACCAAAGGTGAGCCTGGTACCGGTGATATCGTACAGGCCGTACGCCATATGCGCAAGATGAACAGCGCAATCGCACAGATCAAAGGTATGCGTGAGGACGAGCTTTTTGAAATTGCAAAGCAGCTGCAGGTTCCATTTGATCTCGTTGCTTATGTACATGAGAACGGAAAACTTCCAGTTGTAAACTTCGCAGCCGGTGGTGTTGCTACTCCTGCTGATGCAGCTCTTATGATGCAGCTCGGTGCAGAAGGTGTATTCGTAGGATCCGGAATCTTCAAGTCTGGAAATCCTGCAAAACGTGCCGCTGCAATCGTAAAAGCAGTTACCAACTACACAGATGCCAAGATGATCGCAGAACTTTCTGCAGATTTAGGAGAGGCCATGGTAGGAATCAACGAGCAGGAAATTGAACTTCTCATGGCAGAAAGGGGCAAATAATGACCATTGCTGTATTAGCTGTTCAGGGCGCATTCATTGAACATGAGATGGCATTGCAGAAACTCGGTGCAGACTGTATCGAGCTTCGCAAGGCCGAAGACTTAAATCAACCTTATAACGGAATTGTTCTTCCGGGCGGCGAAAGCACCGTTCAAGGAAAACTGCTCCGTGAGCTCGGAATGTTTGATACGATTCAGTCACAGATCAAAAATGGTATGCCGGTTCTTGCAACCTGTGCCGGAATGATTCTTCTCGCCAATAAGATCGACGGCGATGATCGTACACATCTGGCTACACTTCCAATGACCGTAAAGCGTAATGCTTATGGCCGTCAGCTTGGAAGCTTCCATACTACGGCTGAATTAAAAGGAATCGGCAATATTCCGATGACTTTCATCCGCGCACCTTATGTCGTATCCGCAGCCGATGACGTAGAGATTCTGGCAACTGTGGAAGATCGTATCGTTGCTGTACGTTACAACAACCAGCTTGCACTGGCATTCCATCCGGAACTGGATGAATCCAATCTGCTTCACAAAGAATTTCTTCGCATTGTCGCAGATGCCAAATAGACAAAAGGGAGCCACACTTCATCGAAGTGCGACTCCCTTTCTTATAACTCAATTTTACTTTTGGTGAAAAAGAGAAAATCCCTTCTTCTCGTATGGTTCTGATTTCACGGAAAGAACCTGATATCCGGTAGCATTCACTGCTTCTTTAACCTTTTCTTCATCCAAAGGATTCTCCGAAATGATCTCCGTTCTTCCTTTGCTGTGTGAAGAACTTACTTTCTTTACATCAAGTGCCTTTCTTATGGCCTCATTGACATGGCTTTCGCACATGCCACACATCATACCGTCAACTTCCAATGTTGTCTTTGTCATCTTATTCTCCTTACTGCTCCTGCTGCTGTGCATCCAGAAGCTTTTCAAATTCTGCCTGTGGCAGAGGTTTTGCAAAATAATATCCCTGGAAGTAATCACATCCGTGAGTCCGGAGGAAATCCACATGTTCTTTTGTCTCCACACCCTCAGCAATTACTTTCATATCCAGACGCTTTGCCAGATCGATAATGGAAATAATGATGTTGTTTGCTTTACTGCTGCTGTCAATCTTACGGACAAAGCCCATATCCAGCTTTAAAATATCAAAATCATAGTCTCTGATCGTACTGAATGATGACAATCCGCTTCCAAAATCATCTACAAGAATCTTCACACCATCTGCACGAAGTCCAGACAGGAATTTCTGACCATTCAAACCAATCTCGGCATATGCCGACTCTGTCAGCTCATATCGAAATACCGTGCGTGGCAACTGCGAATCTTCAATCTCCTGACTGATACTTCCAATCATATGCGAATCCATCAAATCCATACGCGACAGATTGACAGAAACCGGAACCACAAGTTTTCCTGCTTTATCGCGTTTTTCAATAAAGTCATGCACACTCCGGTTTACAAACATATCCAGCTTGGAAATATGTCCACTATCTTCTAATGGTGGAATAAACATCCCTGGCAATATCATACCATGCTGCGGACTGTTCCAGCGAATCAAAGCCTCCGCTGATGCAATCTTTCCGGTCTTCGCATCGTAGATTGGCTGATAGTAGACTTTAAATTCATTTTTCTGCAAAGCACTGTCTAAATTAACAAGTGATACACTCTTACCGGAATAATCCTTACGCATGCTCTCATTAAATACTGCGTACGGCTGTACATATTCATTTGTAATATACGCCTTGGCAAGTTTTGCCATATCACACATTTCCGAAATACTTGAAGTATCCTGATTCGACACATAGTAGATACCGCACCGGCCATATATGTCCGTTTTTATATTACCACGTACCAGTGTTGTATGTAAAATATCCGGAATCTTCGATAAGTCAAGATTCTCTACATCCACCAATGCAGCAAAATGATCCGCTTCCGTTCTCGCCAGAACCACCGGCTTCAGCGGACAATTCTGCATATTGATAACCGCCTCTCTGATCACACGGTCTCCTGTCTCATATCCGAATAGATCATTGATTGCTTTGAAACGGCGAATGTTGAAGAACAGTACTGCATAATTGCGATCTTTATTCTCCGCAAGCACTTTTGAGGCAAGACGATAAAAACCTTTTCGATTCGGCGCTCCGGTAAGAGGATCTGTCTCCATCTCTTTTGTCATGTCTTCATTCACAAAGAGAATAATCCTCTCCTTCTTGTTCATCCAGAAATATGCATAGCGTTCCACTTCCTGCTTCTTGTTATGTACCGTAAAGAAATACTGATTTATTCCTTCCAGCTTATCAATGATATTCTGCATCGACGCATAGCGTTCGAACATCTCCTGATCTTCGGTATACACTCTGGCTTCCTTCAGTTTCTTTACTGCTGCAGAATAATCCTGTTCCTTTTCTGCCTCAAACCCTATATTCTTCCACGAATTCGAGCGCAGAAACAATATATTGCGATCTACATCAATGACGCCAATGGCCTTATAATCATCGTAAAACAATACACGATCAATGATTCGGTCTACATATTTCATAGTAATATCTCTGCCCAGTACATAACATTCTACATGTGCCGTGACAGGATTTTGGAACATATCTACCGATAAGTTATAACGACAGATCTGTTCACCCTTATATAAAAAATACTCAAACTCTACCTGGGTCTGACCTTCCGAAAAGCACTTAAGAAGATGTTCTCTCTCAAAGTTTTTCATAAATTTTTCCTGGTCATCCGGAAACGGAAAATGCGGGAAAATGCACTCTTCAAGCCACTTACGCACACCGCCCTTCTCATTTATAGACAGCTTATACTGCAGACATCTTCCACTGATAATCTTGCTTTCTGTCATGTCAATGTACAACGTATATACCGCATTTTCATTGCTGGACATTAAAAAGTTCATCCGATCACGATACAACTTCTCTGCACTCTTCTGCCGTTCCACGGCACTCGTCATGTCATGTAACAAAAGCGCCCTGCCATGGTATTCTTCCCATGTAACAGAGAACATTTCCGTTATGAAACTTCTTCCTGATTTCTCATCAAAATAAGAATTTTCTTCCGCACCTGCATTCTGCATCAGCTGCTCAAACTCTATCCAGTCCTTACATCCAAACACTTCGTATATTTTCTTTTTTAAAATTTCATGTACAGGAAGATCAAGAAAAGATGCAAATGCATCACTTGCGAAATAGATATCATAATTCTTTTCAGAAAAAATAACAGATAAATCTCCTGATTGATCCAAGAACTGTCGGTATGCCAGTGTCTCGCTCGAAATATCAGTCAAAGTAGAAAACATTACCGGTGCTCCATCCACCTCTCCCACTTTCTTTGTGTGCGCACGAAACCAGACATCCCCCTTCTTTGGATGCTGCATACGATATGTCCGATTTTCTTCTACCGGAGAAAGCTTCCAGTCACCAATCCCCTGATTGATAACAATTTCCTCCCCCACTTCCGGCTGAAGTGGTATGTCCACAGACACTGCGGCCGCATACACTTCCGGTGTGACACCCACAAAATCCGGCATGCCTTTTGAATAATAAAGGATACGTCCGGAATGATTCTGATTGAGCTTGTATATAATCAGATCTCCCGGCATGACTGTCGCCAGCCTGCATATTTCATCTACTGAAAATGGCATGTTATCCCTCCTTAGTTATTTATCCCGTAAATACTCTCATGTCATAAAAACCGTCAAAATATGATAGGTTTATACATAGTTTATCATAACCTAAAATGAGAAAAAACACAACAAATTATGCATTACGAAATTTTACTAATTTTTTGTTTTTTAGGTAAAATTTAAGTAATTTATACTAAAGGAGTAGCATGCAGGTCATAAGGCTATCCCTAAAGGGTCCCTCCTTTAAGGAGCAGATGCCATTTTTAATGCAACTTCGTTGCCTGGCATCTGCGTAGGTCATAAGGTATCCTCCCGGTTTCGCGGGTCCCTCCTTTTAGGTGCAGATGCATATAAGTGTGACCTTTGGTCACAGGCATCTGCGTAGGTCATAAGGTATCCCCCCGCTTTCGCGGGTCCCTCCTTATGACAATGGAAGAAGGCAGCCCTGCTGTGAGCCGCCTTCTTTACAAATAATCCATTATGGAATTATTTAACTATTTTACTGTCACTTTCATTGTGACTGTCTTGGTTTTTCCATTCTTTAATGTAACCTTTGCCTTGATGGTTGCTGTACCAGCTTTCTTTGCTGTCACTTTACCATTCTTGTCAACCTTGGCAACAGAACTCTTAGAAGATGAGTATGTAATCTTGCTTACATTTGACTTATCCAATGCACTGCTCAGTGCCATTGTTGTCTTCTGGCCCTTCTTTAAAGTCTTTGCTGTGTTCTTAGCCTTTACTGTCTTGAGAACAGATTTTGTAATTTCATCTGCTTTCTTCTGGCTAACTAACTTGTAGGTTCCATTATTCTTAATTGTTACACTTACATTTCCAGAAGCACTTACTTTGTACTCTTTCTTGCTGACTAATACGTACTTCTTTGTCTTCGTATTGTATTTTACAATGCTAAGCTTGTTACCTGCTGTAAGGTCGGATGCATTTGCCTTTACTGTGTAAAGTACCTTTCCAGTTGCATCTGCAACTCTCTGAGAAATTACGACTTCATCTGTTCCTGCTGCATCTGTAATCTTCTTTACCGTGTCTGCAGAAATGGTTGTCTTAGCACCAGATTTAGCAGTAGCGGTAACGCTTGCTGTTGCAGTTGTCTTTCCGGTTGCATCTGTCTTTACGGTAACAGTTGCTGTCTTCTTTCCGGAAGCATCTGTAATCTCAGATTTCTTTGTAACAGAACCGTCTGCCTTGGTTGTTGTGGTAGTCTCAACCTTGCTTCCATCCGGCTTTGTCTCTGTCGTAGTCTCTGTCTTTGTGTCTGATGATGGCTTATTTGGAGTTGTTGTTCCAGGAGTTGTAGAACCGCTGGTTGATCCGCCTGTGGAGCCACCATTGTTACCAGAGTTTGCGTCTGCGATAACGAAACCATTGGCATCGACTTTTGTCAACTGACTTTCACTGGCATTTGTTCCAACAAAAGCATCGAAGTAAATCGTAGAGTCTACATTTACAGCTTCACCAGCAGGATTTGAATTACACCAGATACCAAATGCCTGCACATTCTTTAATGCCTCAGCATTAAGTGTTCCTCCATTCTTTCCTTTGAAAGCAGAGAACGGAATCGTCAGTTCATATTCACCAGTTGTCTTTGCAAGATTTGTTAAGTATACTTCGAACTCTTCTCCACAAGCTTTAATCTGTACAACAACTTTCTGTCCGTTTCCATCCAGTTTTGTCCAGAATTTCAAAGCATTATATTTTGAAAAATCTGTATTTGAGAGCTTTGAGTTTACCAATCCAGTCCATACTTCAGAACCAGTAGTTTTTAACTTATAATTGAATGCTGCACCATAAGTACCATCTGACTTATGTGTCTTATCCAAAGTAAAGGATGAGCTGCATCCTGCTGCTGAATTTCCGCTATATGCAGCATCCAAAAGGCCTTTGCTTCCTACATAATAATCAAAGTTTTCTAATACATCTGCCGGAGCTTTGTCTTTTTCTTTTCCAATGCTCAGGTTTTCAATCGTAGACAATGTTTTTCCATCTGCAACCAGCTGAATCTGCGCCACATCTGTCTTACCGATTTCTTCCATAATTGCCTCAGTTAATTCTGCTGTATAAAGTCCACTCTTTTCATCTTTCGTTGCAACGAGTGTTTTAATCTTATTTGTGGCTGTATCTTTTACAACAAATGATACCTGCGATGCATTCGATACATTTGCCTTTAAAATAGTTGCTTTAAGAATTGCATCCATATCAAATGGCGCAACCATGTATCCACTGGTTTCTTTATAATTTTCGGACTTTGCTTTAGCAAGTTTGTCAATATTCTTGTAGAAATTTGTACCATTACCAAATATGGAAGAATCATCATTGTAATAAGAAATGAAGTCATTGATCATTTCCTGTCCCAATGTATCATTGTACTTATATGGTACATAGAAGTTTGTATCACTGAAGTTTGCCCATACCAGATAATATGGCATATCATTCTTCTTCGCAATATTGCTTACTTCCTGATACCAGTTCTTTCCAGATTTTGCTTCACTGACCGGATTATTCTTTACAAGAAGACCTTCATTATCACTTCCATCTTTTTTCATAACACGTGTACCAGTCTCTGAAATTGCAGCCAGTTTATCGTGTTTTTTGGCAACAGATGATACTACACTACATGTTGTATCCAAGCTATCAAAGAATGAAGTATCTGCACTTGCCGGGTATGTATTAAAGTCATTGTAATAATCAAATGCAAGAATATCTACATAAGCATCTCCAGGATATGCTTTCATATAGTCTGCTTCTGATTCCAACGGTCCATTTGGAGAATATACATAAAGCATATTATGTACGCCCTGAGATTCAAGATAGTCTCTTGTATATGCATACAGACTCTTGTAACTTTCTGCTGTATTGGCACTTCCCCACCAGAACCAGCTTCCTGTGTTCTCATGGAATGGGCGGAAAATTACTGGTATCTTGTTTTCTTGTAATGCTTTTGCATATTTTGCAATGGTATTCAAATATGCTTTATATACCTCATTCTTCTCACCACCCGGTAAGATTTTCTTTAAAGGATCACCTGATGTATCTTTTGACTCATTAAAATCACAATTGAAGAAATCATATGTTCCATCACCATTGTCTTTGATCTTGGCACTCGTAAAGTTTGGCATATGTGCAGACAGTGTAACAATTGCTCCGTTTTTAGCTGCATCCTTGCTGTACTTAATTGAATTTTCAAGTGCAGTTTTTGCATCCGTTCCACCTGCTTCACTTCCAAATAAACCAAGCGAGTCGATACCGAAAATACCACTGACAGAACCTGTCACATCGTTAACATCACCAAGTTCTTTTCCACTGACAGAACGGCTGACATCATTCTGATGTCCAAACAGTACCTGATTACTTTCAGTCAATCCCTGCAGATATGCATATAATGCCTTTGCACTGTCTGAAGCATTTGGATCTGTCATGGTCAATGTCTTGGTAGTTGTAGCAACCGCTGCCTGTGTTCCATTTGCATTTGGTGTTGTCGTGATTTTCACAAAATCTCCACTGGCGTCTTTCTGGGAAAGTATGAGATTATCCAAATATACATCTCCCTCAAAGCTACTATTTACACCAATGAGTCCGATTGTCAAATCCTCCAACGGTGTAGTGGATGGAGAAAATCCTAAAGTAATTGTAACTTTCTTATAACCATTTCCTGCATCTGTTGCCTCTGATGTATCAATGCTGGTATCTTTATTGATTCCGCTATTTGAGAAAAACTTTATCTTAGAAATATTACTGTTTTCAGGGTAAATTAAATTCACACTCACCTGATTATAATTACTGATATCCACAGCTTTCTCTGGTGTAAATTTTACTTTTGCTTCACTCCAGGATTCGCCGGAATTAGCAGTATAATTCAAACTTACTTTTAATCGTCCATCTCCATTATTTGCGTCATAAGCAAGCTCAGGTTCTGCCACTTTATCTCCACCATGAAAATACAGATGTCCCGTTTCTCCTGCCCACAGTTTCATCTGAGATTCCTCATTTAAATCAGAAAGAACTGTTGGATTCTGTTTAGTCAGTTCCGGTTTTTCAGTTGTAATGTTAATTACAGATACATCACTAAATGAAATATTTCCCTTGAAACCAATTCCGACAATTTCAAAATCAATTTCCATTAATTTTGCTGCAGCTTTATCCTTAAACTCAATAACTGCATCTGCATAGTAATTTCCATCTTCGCCTTTTTCAAATGCATCCTTATTCAGATACGGCCAACTGTCTCCTGAAGTATATGTATTAGCTTCCGTTAATTTGACAACACCTTGCAATTTGATGTAATTACCATCACTTTCCAATGTTTGATAATCTGCAGCACTAATTCCAACTTTTACTTTAACTTTAAAATTCTCTGTAGTAATACGTTCTACATCATTTGTATATGCATATGTAACAGTTTTCTTTCCATCTCCCCAATCCTCCTTTTTCAAGTTTGAGAAATCAACATCCTGCGTTTTTATTTCGTTTCCTGAATACAATACTGATTCATAAACAGTTGCCTTATTAGTAACAGATACATCACCAAATGTTACATCACCTTTAAATCCTACACCTACAATCTCAAAATCAATTTCCATTAATTGAGCAGCCGTTTTGTCCTTAAATTCAATAACTGCATCTGCATAGTAATTTCCATCTTCGCCTTTTTTAAATGCATCCTTATTCAGATACGGACAACTGTCTCCTGAAGTATATTTATTAGCTTCCGTTAATTTGACAACACCTTGCAATTTGATGTAATTACCATCTTTTTCCAATGTCTGATATGCATCTGCACTTATTTTTACTTTTGTCTTTAATTCAAAATTTGAATTTACCTTAAGTATTTCATTATTGGTGTACGCATAAGTTACTTCTGCTTTTTTACCCCAATTTTCTTTTTCTAATGAAGAAAAATCTACATCTTCTACCGTTTTTTCTTGATCATTCTCGTATAAAGGACCGCTAGTCTCCGCAGCATACACTACCTCATTCTGCAAAAATGTCATCGCCTGTGGAGTTAACGATCCCATCATTGTTGCTGCCAATGTAATGGCAACGATTCTTTTACCTAACCTTCTCATAATTCATATTCCTTTCTTCGTTACTACGGGTTGTGGCCCTACCCTTTACCACGCCCCGCTTAATTTAATTTAATTATATTTTCATTATTAAATTAAGTCAATTAATAGTTAATTTGTTTTCATCTTTTTGTTAATTTCTACTTTACACATGTAAAATTAAGTTCGTTTTCGAGCCACTAATTTATATAGTTTGCACATGGTACCTAAGTACTATTTTTGTGTTTTTAGTACTCTAGTCTAATTTTAGGCAAAAAAAGGCACATGACAAAGTTATAAGTTAATGTCATGTGCGTATTTTTAATTTTATTA